>Ga0335072_10000154_pt1 | contig 145521 bp, 136 predicted proteins | sample Lox_Sample_21_FD_206725 | JGI IMG/M metagenome (GOLD analysis project Ga0335072, IMG submission 206725) | Soil microbial communities from Loxahatchee National Wildlife Refuge, Florida, United States - Lox_Sample_2.1 | ecosystem: Environmental > Terrestrial > Soil > Wetlands | place: USA...
CGAACGAGGTATTAAAATTAATATAATACCCAAGTATTAACGGTCTAATACTGGGGTATTGTATTAAATTATCGCTTTAATTAATACTGGTATTAAGGGTATTAAGTGGGTATTACGCCCATCCCTGCTCAAGCCTCAGCTGAGGTTTGACCGCCCGCCTACCAGTCGTTTCCTTCTCTTGCTGTAACTCTGCTTTTGGTCCGTAACAGGATCTAAACAGGATTAGAGGCATATAGGATAGAGATATACTAACTCTTCCGCGAGATCAGAACGTAGAGAAATAACTGAATTTTATGAAGGGGACGGATTGAGTTAGCAGTGGGCGAGGAAGCAATACCTTTAGACGCGGGTTAGGAACCTATGAGAGCACAGCGAATCTTAGTGTCCCTATGATCTTTGATACTATAGCTTTAGTTGAATTTAATAGGGAGTAGTAGTGATGCTAAAGAGATAGTAGTCTAGCAGAAGCATGGTATCTATGATTGGAACGCGAGAACAGATGTTGGAAGGAAGTCGCAAAGGTTCAGCGCGGCACGCTCTAATCATATTCCTTTTGCGACTGAAAGGAGACTAGCGGAAGGGCAGGTATTAAACGGATCTGCTCTTTGTGTTGCTGGATCGATTTGAGAGGGGGTTGATGGATTAAGGATAAGTTACGGAGTTAATTCCCAAGCCATTGTATCTACATGGTGAAATTATCTCTCGACTATATTTCTCAACAGCTGACCAGCCTTGAACCGCCTCAAGTTATCCGCAATCAATGCCTCGGCACCCTGTGGCCTTCCACCCGCGGCGTGCGGACTTATGATGATGTTTTCCATTTTCCAGAATCGACTACTCTCTGGTAAGGGTTCTGTCTCGTAGACGTCAAGCGCCGCACCAGCAATCTCGTTTTGCTCGATCGCGTCCGCTAATGCTTTCTCATCAATTGATGTTCCACGGCCAACATTAACCACCCAAGCATGCTTAGGTAGGAGTTTCAACCGTTCTGCATTGAGCGCATGCTTTGTAGCCGTGCTTCCAGGAAGGATCATGACCAGCGCATCTGTCTTTGGGAGCAATTCAGGTAATTTATCCTCTGCATAGACTTCAATGCCATTGGTAATGCGCTGGGAACGAGCAATGCCTTTGACATAAGCTCCAAGAGCAATCAGGTGCGGCGCAAGAGTCTTCGCGATGTTACCGTAACCCCAAATCAGAACCTTGGCATCGCGGAGCGTTGTGAACGAACCACTTGGACGATCTGGTTGCGGTCCACCAAGATGGCCAGGCCATTTAGATTGCAATTGATAGTCGCGCATGACATGCAGGCTACGCGCAGCTGCGAGGAGCAGAGCAAGAGTGTGCTCGGAGACTGTATAGTCATGAAGCCCAGATCCAGTCGTGACGGTGACTGTGTTGCCGAACCCAGCGTTGAGAACGTCGTTGGGTCCGGCGGCGAGGGATTGGATCCATTTGATATCCTTTAGACGGGAGCTAGCATCTTTGAGGTTGTCAACTGAGTTAGTCCAGGTGACGAGGATTTCGGCGTCGGTATGGTCCTCTGGGATCGGCTTCTCAACATCGTATGGTTGAATGTCGACGTCGAAACCTTGCAAGGATTGGGTGTCAATGACGAGGGAGGTTGGGTAGAGGAGCTTCATGCTGATGATGCTAAAGGTAGAAAAGTATCTCCGGTTACAATTTCGGCTTTACCGCCACTTGGAATCGCCCGTGATCCACTTCCGCAAACGATTTAATACGTCCCTTTTGGGAAACTTATCACGACCACTTCCCTGAGTAAGGTAAGGTATGTTGAGGTGACAACCAACTGGACCAGATGCAATCGATGGTTCTGATGATATGACGTTGATATAGCGAATCGCGGAAAACTTTCCGCGATTCGCAGATGGAAGACTTAAGTCTTGTCGATCTGCGCAAAAGACATAGTATGCATTTTAAGAGGATTCAGTTAGTATACGGCTCCATTGTTTTCGACTTTGTTCGTGGCGCCGAGTCCTTGTCTCCTAGGTCGGATCGTGGCCTATGGCATCACCGGAGCCACCCCTATCCTGCTCACTGAGATGGGATGGGGAACGTTCCTCCTCTATACAATGCTAACTTACGGAGGCGTCGTATTCGGTTTCTTTTGTCTACCGGAGATGAAAGGCCGGTCCATTGAGAGTATGGACGACTTATTTCAGAGGCCTCTGTACACTATGTGGAAACATGCTTATCCAACCGAAGACGAGAAAGTGGCGACATGACGTTCAGGAAATGCTGCGTGTGGGTAATTTGGAGAATGGAGAGGCTGATGTCAAGGAAAATGGTAACACAGTGGTATTTATCGGCAATGCTAATGTTAACAGGAAAGATAAAGCTCTTCTTTAAGAAGGGATGAGTCAAGGAATGACATTCGGCGTTATGGGTGTGGTGGGAAGGCTAGCATACGCAAGCATCATACATGCTTAGCACGCTGCTGTGGCAAGAATGCTTAAAGGCCGGTAACACTCTTCTCGCACAGCGACGATGGAAATTAGCGCGGCCTACAGCCAGACCGGGTGAAATATAATGAACACAATCAAATTCATAGGGCTTAGGGTGTCATAGATTTCCGACTAGATCATACAACGCCTCAACGTGCATTCGGCAAGTAGAGGTGAAGGAATGAACAAGAGCGGAGTCCAATGGCTTATCGTACATACAGCTATAGTACAAAGCGTTCCATCATGACCGTTGGTATAGAATACAGAGTCCCTCTTATGACTTTTCACAATCTTCTCATATTCTGCGGAATAAATTTTGTTCCATGTACGTTCGTACCACTGGATAAGTGAGACTAAGTGCCTAGAGCGAAGGCTGAATCCTTCCGGATTCCAGTCTCTTGCACGGCTCCGAGCGCGTTCCAAGGACCTGTGTGCGGATTCAGATCAACCAATTCCCGAATTGTGCTGAGCAAGTCAAGACTCTTTTCCCCCTCCATAGGCGAAGTGAGCTTTTGGAAAGGTGGGTGAGACCATTGGTCTTGAGCGTGAGTAGAGCGGAACCGTTGATCTAAACTGCCATGTTAGACGCACGTTATTCATATCGCAGAACCGGGATGTTTTCAATACCAGGAGTGGAAGTACACTCTGGTTTAGTGCTTGCTTTGTCGTAGCACCACGCTCCAATGTGCGAAAAGAGCAGGGCATCAGCACCTTGACAGGAGGAAGGAATCGGTGACATTTTTCTGAGAATCTGAGAAGACGTATTGACGTGGGCCAAATGAAGTACTCGAAACGAGCCACTGGTAGACACTATCTAAGAAACTGGATTCAATGTGGGAGATAGACGGAGCGATAGAGCATAAGATTGAAACAGGATAAGGAGTAGGATACAAGAGACCGGCGAACAAGCACTATTTCAACAACTGAACAGAGCATCATGTTGAGAAAGTTCAAAAGGCACTTTGTCAAGCTGAGAATGTCAGGGAGAGACGGGTATACACGCAGTTTCAAGCTTCAGGTGTCGTTAAGAAGGCGCATTTGAGCATGCAAATGCTCAGAGACGCGTCGAAGTTCGAGCACTAGGGCATCAGGTTCTGGATTTCGAGCATGAGCATCGAAGTTCTTGAGCTTTTGAGCACTGAGCACTGGAGCTTTGGAGCTTTGGAGCGTTGGAGCTTCTGAGCCTTTCAATCCTTCAACTTGGTTTGGGAATAGGGGTATTCGTGGGGGTGGGGATGGAGTGGATTATAAACTTCCATACACTAGGCTAACTAAGTTAGGGTACGGAACCATATTTTAGTAGTCAAGTGGTTTATCAACTGATGGCGGTGGGGGGCACGGTGCGTAATTAGGTACCTTAAGTACCTACTGTCGTACTTTAGCCTTGCATTCCTGGGGCACATTGGGAATTCGGGCTGATATTTCATATGATCTCAGACATGAGCCTGCGAGGAGCTCTGACGCCTGCCGGACTCCCGCCGGACTCCCGCCATTCATCACCTCCGACACCTCCCAGTGCCTTGCCCTCTGCGGCCCACGGGCCAGCCTGCGACTTGCGTCCAGCGTTTTGTGTGATGATAAGGCGTTTTGTTTTTCAATCATTAATTCTCTTCTTCGCCTCTGGCACTGAGTGCCGTGGCTGCCATTCATTAACTGATATTCTCCACTTCAAGTTGCTTTGCTTATAAGTAAATTGGCACCTGCCTTCGCTCCTTGTCCTCTCCTATGGCCGTGGTTGTCTACACGTATGGCGGAAGCTGCACTTGCAGCGTCGGACGCTGTCCCATGCAGCAAACGTCCGTCAGTCACCGAACCCGCTGCAGCAGATAAACATCAGAGGCTGTTAGAGCAACCCGTTGGCTGTAGCGACGGCTACGAACCCGACTACCCTCGCCGCAGTGTCGAATCCCCGTTGTCGCGTCGATTCCCGCGACCGATGAGGCTGCCACAGTCCACTCTGAATGCGTACACCATGCTTCCAGAGTACCAGGAGATCTGCAAGGAGTTTCAGCCTGAATACATTCGTCGAGGTTGGGAGCTCTTCCGCCGGCTGGAATTTTATGATGCTCTCACCTCTTACCCCCCTGAAGAGCTGGAAAAAGGTCTCGTTTTCGTCACTCGCGGGATCTTACCGTTGTATGAGAAAATACACCAGGAAGAGATTCAGCGATACGCTGGACGTGCGTTGTTAGAGTGCTACCATAGAGTTCACAACTTCTGACATCGCTTATCACAGGCAATCCCACCGATTCTGGATATTTTTCACGGCCTACATCTCTGGTACTGGGAACATCGTCCACATCAACTGGCCCTGAGCCATCGCCTAGCCAACATGGGCACGAACATGCCGGCTCCTCTAGGTATTCCGGGCCTTTTGGCTCTGATGCCTATACTACGCAAAATATTCTTTCAATCGAAACAGGGCCAGTAACCACAACTACTCCCTTTGAGAACTTGCCGTTTGACAATGCACCTTTCGAATTCCAACCACAGGCCCAGCCGCTCAATTCCCTTTCCTCTGGAAGTCTTCAACCAACATCTCTTGGTGTTTTCGGTGATGGATATACGGGCTCATCCATCAATCAGTATATGGGCGGCTTTACCAACTCACACCCATCTCGGCCCTTAATTATACCCACACAATCTCGTCAGACTCCCGCCAATTACTCGCATGTCGTGAACGACAACCCCACAACTCCCCAGTCTGCGCCACCAGCTGATCAGAGTATCCTGACTAGCCAACCAAGACTGCCGCCAAACCGCACGAAGTTCAAAAGACCTTCGGCCAATGAAACCGCTCATTATAAGAAGTACCAGTGTACCTATTGCGATGAGCGGTTTGTCAAGGAAGGGAATCGCAACATACACGAAAAGGACCAACACGATTCCCGATATACCTTCAACTGTAACCATACTGGATGTGAAGCCAGTCCATTTTTTTCCGAAGATGGCTTCAAAAAACACCACCGCACAACTCATGCGGGCTGCTCCTCCACATGCTCCATCCCAGAGAGGACGATGATTAGGCCGTCTAAGAAAAGATCCGCCTGCGGAGATTGCGGTAGAGTGTTTCTGAACCCAAATACTGTTCAAAAGGACAGGTTTGATCACATACACCGACATTACGAGAATGAGAGTCCCGAGTACATTTATAACTGGAAGTCAAATCACTGGAAGAGATCGGCCATCGTCAACGGTTTCCTTCAACTGCCAGAACTTATGCCTCTCTGGCAGAGGCATAAAGCCAATAAGGAACTAGAGGCTGGAGCCCAATTCAGGCTTAACTATTCATGGCAAAATGCGAATGACCATGAATGGAATAAGTTCATAGAGATGATCGAATTCGACGACTTCTCTTCTCTCGAGAGTCAACAGGGTATCGTTGAAATGGCTTACGACTTGGCTGACAAATTTCTACCACCTAAGCTCAAACACAATAGAACCTTGAGTCGTGGCATTGCCATCACTCACTCGCGGACCCAGAGTAATGTCTCGTCCGACTCTTCTACAGGTGATCGAGGTCCTATAGATCCGCGTTTGAAAAGAACGGATGGCGCTCCGAATCAATCCAATAATGGCCCGCTGTCCGAATTGAGCGTTTCGAGCAGAACTGAGGCTTCGGAAGGCCGAAAGGATAATGCACCTCGGCGAACCCATAACTATTCTATCCACAATCCTATCCTAACGGCACTTTCCCATCCGAAACCGATAAAAGGACGTTCAGAGCTCACGTTGAGGAACATTCATCCGCGTGACACCGCTATCCAATCTATAATTGAAGACGCTACCGGAGGGGGTGCGGTAACTAGTCAGATTACATCTTCTACGCCCTTCGCAAACGACGATCATGCCTCTGACGTTTTCACACAACATTTGCGGGAAGAAGAAACTGTGGAAATCGGGCGCATAGATACAGATCCAAGCAAACACATTGGTGCAGAATATTTACAGAATATTCCGCAGCGACCGCATGAACAACTCATCGATGCGGAGGAAGCGCTGGATAACTACGGAAATCTACACAGCGCTTTCGACGACGATGACGATGACGATGATGACGATGACGATGAGGAAGAGGAGGGCGTAAATGAGAATATTGTCAATTCAAATAACTCAGGAAGATGAACAAACTGAGAAAATCGGTCAGCAGGTGGAGGAATGGTAACAAGAAAGAGAAGGAAGATTAGTACCTCTCTGTTTTGTATGAATTTTGTATTATACCCCCAGGTTACAGGTTTTCACCCATACCCAAGTGCGACCTCGCGTTGTATATCTCCGAGAGAACATGCTTCTGCACGCAAATGGCAAATACCAATTCGATTTCTCTGCACTCTTCGCCCCTACTTCATCTTTTGTATTCTATATGAACGTTTGATCTTCATTCGTGTACAATTTGACTCCTTGTGGGGACTGCGGCATCATTAGACCGATGGTGTCTTCCAAAGCTCTCATAGCGCCGCCAGAATCTACACGCGCAATGATCCAAAATCTAAGACCTGGGTTAAAATTCTCCAAGCTGCAGTTCCATGGGTTGACTAGTCATGGACGTTAATACGCTTTCCAGGCAAAACGAGACGTCTAATTTCTTCTCGAAAATGAAACATTTTCATCAAAGAGTCTGCCGTTGCTTGAACGTGAGCGCATATATTTACGGTGACTAAGTATCTACACGGCTGCGAACAGCGTGCCTAGTTAGTTGTTATAGCTGTCTACAAGGAAGCGCTCCGAAGTCCGAAGATCGAAGTCGAATTGGCGCAACTCCAGTCACCCGCAGCCGCGCGCCCTAATGCTCACCACGAACACCCATTCCAAATTTCGAAGGTTGGTATCTAAGCATCGCCTGGTTTCTGGCCCCATATGACGCTCTCAGGTAGTATATCCATGCCCTTGCCCGGCTGAAAGCGCTGAGAGCTGGCAGATGTTGAGGCGAAGCGGCAGACGTCGGCCAATGAAATGGCGACTTCGCTTCTGCGAACCAGGCATGATTGGCTGGCGGTTGCTGAGGCTGTGCCCTGAGGCAGTTTGCGGGCGGCCTCACCGACATGAGAGGCATCGAAGTCACTGCAACTTGACAGAAACGGGAAGGACTGTGATACAGTAGTCTCTGCTGCCTACATGAACAGGAGGATAATGAAGGCGCTGAAGAAAATTATATAAATCTGCGAGTCTGGTTCGATTTATCTTTTCCAAATACAAATTCGCTCAGGGAACTTTCTCGTTCCCATATAGATACCAGCTTCATCGCACCCTGAATTCATAGTGCTCTTGCCTTTGGTTGTTCTCAGAATGCCTCCACATTTCTATTCATCGAGTTCGGCCTCCGCTATCGTCGACCCCTTCGCCTCATACAAAGACCATTTTAGCGGACGAAAAGCCAACCCTCGTCTTGCAGTTCTAGAGGCTCTTCGTGAGCGTTTCCCTAACCATCATGTCACTTGTACAGCAATCGACTTCGACTTCAAGGGCTATGCTCGTGCCGGCAAGGCCCAAATCCATTCTGATTTCTCTGACGACAGTACCGATGTATACGAGGCGGTGCGAAGATACGAAGCTCCTCACCGTCGGTTGGACAAAGAACCAGGCCAGCTCATAGATTCCGTCCAATTCGGCCGCTACACCTTCACTTGGCAGGAACACGACTTCTTCCTGTTCAGAATGTCGTGGAAGAACTCGTGCTTCGGCCATGACGATAGATGCTGGTTCGTCTTGACTCTGAAGAGCCGCGGAACGATAAGCGAGGGACACCACTCGCTCACTGACGAGCTCCTTCATGAAGTCGGCAAATGGAGCTCTGAAGTCCATAAGGAGATATACGTCTTCGATGATTCCGAGTGGGTGAAGTCTCGCGAGCTCTGGAAAAGCGTTCAAGACTCGTCCTGGGATGATGTAATCATGGATGCCAAGATGAAGCAAAGCCTGATCGAAGATGTGCAGGGCTTCTTCGAGAACAAGGACCTCTATGGCAAGTACAAAGTGCCTTGGAAGCGCGGTATCATCCTCCATGGTGTGCCTGGTAACGGGAAGACGATCTCGATCAAGGCTCTGATGAACTACCTCTCCAACCTCCCAGAGCCAATCCCGTCGCTGTATGTCAAGAGCCTTGACAACAAGTGCAACATGCCGCAGTACAGTGTGAGCTCGATCTTCGACAAGGCGCGCAAGATGGCGCCGTGCCTGCTGGTCTTCGAAGATCTCGACAGCTTGATCGTCGAGAAGGTGCGCTCGTACTTCCTGAACGAGGTCGACGGGCTGGAGTCCAACGACGGCATCCTCATGATCGGCTCCACCAACCACCTCAGCCGCCTCGACCCGGCCATTTCTAAGCGGCCATCGCGCTTCGACCGCAAGTACCACTTCCGCGTCCCGTCGCGCGAGAGCCGCATCGCGTACTGCGAATACTGGAGGGCGAAGCTGACGGCGAATGACGACTTCGAGTTCCCAGAAGATGTCTGCCCCGTCATTGCCGACATCACGGAAGGCTTCAGCTACGCCTACATGAAAGAGCTGATAGTGATGGCGCTGCTGACCGTCGCGCGTGGCGGTAAGGGTGTTGAGGAGGCGTCCGAGACAGGATGGGATGTTGTGAGCACGACTAGCACACCTGCCGAGCCGGCGGATGACAAGGAGGCGCCGGCGAATCAGACGCTGGACGTCAAAGCCAAGCAGAAGAGCGCTAAGTTGAGGGAAATTCCTGTCGTTGCCGTTCCTGAGCATGTCAAGGATAATGTCTTCCTTCGCGTTGTGCAGCAGCAGGTCAAGATCTTGCTGCACGAGATGGATAACACCGAGGAAGAGGAAACAACTCTTCCAATCCTCTCTGGCGATGGATCTGAAGATGCGCGCCCTACCTGTACGGATCTAAACTGTATGTGATGTAAATTTTGTACAGAGGCTCGGTCGCATGCAATGGCTCTGACATAAAAGTTTCTGCGTATCAGATTGAAGATTAGACTGGCCTCCGCAAGTTCTCAATGTGGTAGTATAGATTAATTTCAGGGATATCACTGTGACTTTGACTTGGATCCACTCGCACTGTTGCCTTTGTACGGTCCCTTGATCTTTTCCATCCGGATCTCCTTTGCTGCCCAGAGTTTCTCACAGCTGAACCCAGCGTCAGCAATGCTGAGAAAGCTAGTCACACCTTGATCGACGACGGCCAAGATGACGTTTCTGTGACCGTCCTTCAGTCGACGAGACAAAGACTGGCTTTGAACTGGTGCATGATACGGAGTCTGAGCCAGGAGTGATTGTAGCTGCGGCTCGCTAGGAACGACTGATTGCCTTGCGTCGAGAACGGAGATGTAGAAGTCCGGCGGACCGGGATTGGTTTTCTTGTATGCACCTTGGGTCTTGTAAACGTGGAATGTGACGTCCAGAGGTGAAAAGGCCATAGATGACTGGGTTTCTAAATGAGGCCTAGGATTCTGAAAGGATGTTGATTCTAAGTGGTTGAAGATAGAGTCTGTGAGTTGTCAGTACATGGAACTAGGATGCGGAGTCTTTTGTCGAAGTTTGGTAGTAAAAGAGTAATCATATACGTACTGTAATCACGATAGATGCCAGGTCTCACCAGAGGACCAAGTTTTGAAGGCTTGCTTCGCTGTTGTTGCGCTACCAGCCGACTTAAGAACTGCAAGAACGTATGAGGCTCTGTGAGCGGTTGGTGGTTTGGGTCAGCAGGAACATTGTGACGATTGGAATGGGCTCGAAGGACGATGTAACCAGCACGTTTGAGATGAGCGTAGACGCTGTACATCTCCAAATTCAACTTATATGGGGCGTCTGGTTTGATGAAAACGGCGTAAGCTGCCTGCAGCGACATTGGAAGACCAGCATCCTCCTCTTCTCCAAGGTTGGCGGGCCATCGAAGGTCCAAGGTACCTCGATCAACAAGCCATATCACCTCTTCAGGTAGGAGCCAGAGCCTCGTGCCTTTGCCAGGACATGACTTGGATTGGCCCACAGATGTCGTCCACTTTCCGCTTGGATTGATGACCCAAGCGCCATTAGACCCAGGATCCCATATGGCCAGCGGGGTGTTGTTTGGTACGTGGGTTCTTGTATGGCTTAGAGCATTATGCATGGCCTGACGGCTTGCTTCCAGAGTTGATTGCTGCAGTTTCGTGCCATGGGGTTCGAAATCCTTCGTTCCTCGAGAAGGGAGCTTTTGCGAGGCCAGAAAGCGAAAATCAGCGACTTCGTCCGTTGGATCTACATCGTCTTGAGGATTCTGGATGGTATCCTCAGTAGCATCCGCCATAATCCAGCAGCCTAGCTCTTTAGAAAGTTTGTTGCGGGAGGAAGGAATATGCGAGGTTGAATCTTGATCAATTCTCTGATTGGCTCGAGTTTCTTCCGACCAATCGACACCGTTTCTCGGGACTCGTCTACAGTTTCATTCCACTTCAAGCCAAAGTGTTTCCTCAACTCATCAAACTTTCAAAATACTGTTTGTCAAAGGCAAAATGGGTCATAAAAGTGCTGTAGAAGAAGCTCTGGAAGCCGTACGTTGTCGTGTGACAAGTTTGGGCTTATTGCTAACCTCAAGAAGCTGGATGTCAACCTAAGGAATGCAGCATCGACCTTTGGTACTGATAGTTCTTCGTATCTTGAAGTCAAAGCAATGGTCGAACATTATCGGCAGAAACTTCTTTGTTCCACCGAAGCCGTGAGCAAAACAGAGAGACCTAGAGATAGCAGTCCGGCGGTTAGCTTCTCGAATCTTGCGTTCCGGCCCAAGCGACAATGACAAAGCAAGTTGCCGGAGCGTTTAAGGAAGACGGAACCGGTGACAAGAGCACGATGTTGTTGTGAGAGCTGTTTATTTTACTTTGAATTCGTTTGTTATCCGCTCAGGAACTTGGAAGCACTCTGGCTGTCCTGAAGTGTTATGCACCTGGCGGTTCTGTGCAAATTGTGCGCTTGGAATATATACATAGGCCTGCTGTCCGTTACAACAGCTTCAAAGAGAACGCCACCGCAATGCAATCATCGATATCCAAAGCCAAGCGAAGGGAGTATCCCGCCATTGATAAGAGAGGACCTTAAACATGCCCGTAAACGCCACCAGGGAATCTTCAGACAATAACTCTGGCGCCCATGCATGAAAGGTATCGTCCTATATCCTGTCCTTACTCTATCAACGGTTTGCGCTCGTTCCCGACGATGCACATGCCGAGAGCACGTAATCCATTCGGGTCATTGGCTTTGACAATATGCATTGCCGGTAGCATTGGATTATCCTGGCTAATATGTGCTGCGTCTTTGGCGGCTTGTTCGATGGCTTCCATTTCTTCCTTGCAACCTGCATGATCGAATGGACAAACGACAATGGGCTGCCGAAGCAAGATGTCCTTCGCTGACGACATTTGAGCCTGTTCTGTGTCAATTGCTTGCAAAAGCTGTGGCTCACTTTAGATTCAAACTTACCCTTACTGTTAGATAATAATCTATCTTGTATAGTGATCCCGTGGTTGTGAATCCGTTCACGGCATACATCGGAAATTCCTTTTTCCCTCTTGGAATAATACCTTCCGAGTCTCTTAGATCCTTTGCTGGAAAGACAAGACCTAAGTTGGTAAAGTATCCGGCTTCTGGCATCCTCACGCCTACGGATTGAGTTGTTTTCGCTAGAGTCTTGACCTTCCGAGTCGGTTCATCTCCTTCGTGATTGAATACAATCTCTTCATCTATGCCCACCGTAATCTTTTGAATTGTGACTTTCTTGGCCTTGCTGAGCCAGTCCGGATTTGGTGAGAGCTTGATGTATACTGAAACGGGATCCAAAGGACCATAGCTCCATCGCGGAAGGGATATTCCCAATGTAACAAGATGATCTGATACTCGTTCGGCGCTTTCAGGCCTGTTGTACATACCAAACGTTGACAACGTATCGTATCTGCTGATCGGCACTGGAAATGAGAACTTCTTCTGATCCTGATGCCCTTGTTGAAGTGTGACTACGAGCTCGTAGAACGTTTCTGCCGTCCGTGATGGCAATTGTAGACTGGCAGGAGGTACCCTTCTCGCCACCTCTTCACCGCCGCGACCGTATGGAATGAAGATAACAAAAGGTAAGTCCATGGACAGCAGGCTGTCGAACTCCTTGCCCGCCGCGCATCTGTACAACAACATCTCTTTCCCGACAAGATCAGTGATTTCCTTCCGAGGTGCCGCCAAGTGCTTCTTAATGTTGTCCGCAGCCGGATGTATTGTCTCACGCCGTTGCAGCGCAATAGTAACGAGGGAGATTTTAATGGGTGCTGTCCAGCCTGCTGCAGGCCGAACTTCGACTTTGCCTTCTATCCGGGGCTGTTTTGAAGTTAGGGCAAACCACGGCAATTCAAAAGGATGATACAGTACCAATGTCGCTGAGATACCAGGATAGCCGACTAAGAAGTTGCTATTCGGAGGCCCTGTCACACGGACGAAGGCGGCAACATGCTGTTTATCCATTGCGCCAGCGGCGCCAGCCTCTGCTTTAAGGCCAGTCTGGGGTGTTGTGGACGTTGATCAGCATGAGAGGGTGTATAGGCTGATGTTTTGGCTGTAACCGAGCAATGAAGAGAGAGTGGAAAGGCTGTGCTTGGTCTGGGGAGCTCGTTTGTAAGAATGCGCTATCGTGAATGTGTCCGCAAAGAGCGGCGGCGGCGTTGGCGGGAACGTATGTCGAAGTAGACTTTCTCGGCGAGAGGAAGTGAGGACGGGCAGGTCCCAAGTCGTGTGCGTGAGGTATGGATGTTGCTTGAAGAGATAGTGGCGAGGAGGAGAGATGGCGAAGAAGATTGAGCGGGCGGGAGAGGGAGAACAAGTGGTGAGAGCGTGGATGCGCGCGTGAAGTCAGCTATTCAGACACTGGACAAGGCAAGGATGCAGATGGAGTGGGGAGCCCTGCGGCTGCGGTTGCATACTAGTCAGGTAGGAGATGGTTGTCGGGAACAAGGCATTCAGGCCTTTCAGTGGCAGTTCTGAAGATCGCACAGGAAGAATACGGCAGAAGCAAAGCCAAGCTCAGCCGCTGAATGCGCCGAGCGTGCTGCTGCGGAACCCGTGGAGCCGGAGCCGGAGCGGGACCTAGGACCAAAAACCCGCAATTGGGAGCTGAAGCACCAATTTAGATCACCCCAAGCCTCCGAACCCAGGGACAACGTGCGTAGTCACGCCTTGCTCGTATGCCATTTCCAATACGTGCCATTGGCTTCATATTTAATGCAAGCTTTTCCTGCTGTTTCACTCGCAAATAGGATACCATCTCCAGGCCGCCATCGCTCCAAGGGGCTAAACGACCACCAAGCCTCCGCAAGCCATGTCAAAAAGTACTCTCCAGCCCCCGTATCCTCGTAAATCTCGCATCGTCTTACCTATATTATATCATCTAGTGATCTTTACGAAGGAAATATTGAAAAAAGCCCGTTCAATCGACTTTGACGACGACATCTCTACCGAATATTTTCGTTGCGGATGTCAAATTTGGATACTCTATTTCCTCTAATGGCCCGAGCGCAGGAACATGCCTTATAATTATATAGTGAGTGACCGGGATCGTACTAATATTTTCAGAGCCAGAAACTGCAGAATACCACTAGACCAAAATATGGAACTCCGTACTCAGTCATAGTGTGTGGCGATTTGCACTCAGCAGAAACCTTCCGCTTTGCAAGATATACAAGAAAACTGGATCTAGATAGGGTTGCTGAGAATATGGTTCGTAGTCGGGGACACTGGCTCATAGGGAAACAGGTACGTAAGCAATCATTGCGCTATTACTGACGTACGGAGCCTTGTACTCAGGTTGAGCCGGTCTCCAGGCAATATGATGCTGGAACCCTTTAGCCAAGCAGATAGGCATACCATACGTGAACCTGTTCCATCTTTTTGAGAGACCTTGACAAATGCAATCTCATATGTCCACGGTGAGAGCTTTGGCTGTCCTTGCTTCTAAGCTCTTCGTATTTCCCACCTCACCTCCCGAATACTGACCTCCTCTCCGGCTTTCTCATCATAGTCGAACCACTCTCCTTCGCTCAAATCAATGGCGGCGAATTTGGTACCGCTTTCTGTCCCGGTAGCGAGCCACTCTCCGTCAGGCTTGAACTCGACAAACTCAAGGCCGCGGCAGTCAAACTCAATTATGTTCTGAGTCTTCGGAGTATCGGATTGTGGGTAGGCTTTCGGAGGAGCAACTACGTTGGCGCTGTGCTCACGCTGGGCAATGTCAGCAACTGTTTGAATCAGAGAATGACGTGAAGAGGTTCGTGATAGGATGGGGAGAGAGACCTTACAATTCCGGCATCGCCAAACAAAGTTCGCTTCTCCTCGAGAGCCACTGAGTTCGTTTTGATTCTAGATATTCACCATGAGCTTTGGTTCAGTAGCGGTAGATGATGAACGTCTTACGAAGCGTGAAACAGTCACCCAGTTTGGATGAATCTCACGGCATGACGTGCACTGCACCTTGAAAGTGTAGAGATAAGAGTTGTCTGCGCTGTCGTCAGGGCGTAGGTCGGTCACTCTTTCACGATGTCAGTTAGGCCCACATCAGGCTATCAAAGGCCATTACTCACCCATTAAGCTCAGCAGTAACAGCCAATGCTAGCACCATCGTCGCAGTCGCTAGCGTAGAGGGGCTGGATAGGTTGAGCGTGAGATATGTATGTGATTGCGTGGGGTTGGAGCTTTGACATTGAAGCCCGTTCGCTGCCCGTACACTGACCAAGAGGGGCAACCCGATTAGCAGGAGACCTTATGCAGGTACGCTACAAAATCTCCGTGCTTGCATTCACTCTGCATCTAGCTTCCAAGTAGCATTCCAAATTATATTCACATTCTGCATTATCTGAGAGACGGTATAGGAAGTAGTATGCAACAGCTTTTCCTGGTATTCAATACTCGAGTATATCCGTTCAATCACTCACCGAGCGGAAGAATGGAACATAATAGAACATGTAACATCACATTCTCCTGGTATCTTTGTTGCTCCGTCATATCCATCATAGAGTTGTCAAAGGAGTGTTTGGAAAGCCTTACAAATAACAGCGGCTCGAACCTGCCATCACAGTCGTCTCTCGGCGTCGGCATTCCAGAACATAACAAATCAAAATCTCTGGTGTGCTTCGCCAATGGGACTAGCCATACCCGTTCCTGTAAGAGTAGCTGGATGTGCTGAATATGAACCATTCAAACTATGCCTCATTGGCTGCTGCTCAAAACCAAAATCAAAGCCATTACCTCCACCGCTCAGTGGGGATCGTGGTAGAGACCGCGGTCGGCGTGGACTTCGCGGAGGTGCAGGCGGGATCCATGGCCCGCCATTATAAGTCGTTGCGTCGTTGTATGCTGGTTCAGCGGATGCGCTTCCTCGATTGACTTTGTGAAGTGACGCATCGTTGGCCACAGGGCGTCGGCTCACGACTGCTCCGCTGTGTGGTGCCTGACCTACCACGGCGGCAGCACCGCCATTGTAGGACGTGTCTACCAGAGCGTTGCTATTTCCACCGAAGAAAGGAGTCGGAGATCGGTCATGAAGTTCTTCACTGGAGCCCGGACTGTGATTGTAAGCCGCGAGATTTTCGTGGCCATGATTGTTATATCCATATGCTCCATCTTCAAACGGATTTTGACCGGCGTCTTGATGGTAAGGGTGCGGGATTGGAGCATATGCTCCTGTCACAGGTCGCTCGGCGGCTGGCTGGTATGGTGGAGCCGGTTGCGCGTTATTAGTCTCTTCCATGGTTTGCCGTTGGCTCATCGGTCGCTGCCAGGTGTTCACTTCGTCATCTTCAATTGGAGTGACAGCTCTTTGTTCTGGAATATTCCGCTTACGGCACCGGCAGCAGAGCCAGAGGGCAGTAACAATGAGGGCCAAGAGGAGCACAGCCAGCAAGGTACCAAGAACGATCGCAAGATTACGATCAGAGTGACTTGGGGTGTTCGAGGTTTGATCTGTTGAAGCGGTTGGCAGCAAACCACTTGCCGTTGGACTTGTGGTCGCAATGGTCGAGGACGGTGCGGCAGAACTGGCTTGTGAAGCAGATGTAGATGTTGCGAAAGTCGAACTTTCGGACGATGTAGAGCTTGCACTCGGCGTTTCGATAACAATGGCCAGACTGGAGGCGAGAATCTCGCTGAGAACTGACAGTCCCAGCTGCTCAAGGGAGGAAAGAGTGTCCGCAGATGCCACAGCTGCAGATATTTGATAGGGATCCAGTGTCGTTTGGGCTAGACATAGCCTCGTGAAGGTGAAAATTAAAACGAAAGTCGCGAGCATCGTGAATGCTGGTATAATCTCTGGGACTTGAGCCAAACGATAACAGCGGGGGGGGCTGCTAGTTGAGAGGCACTCAGGACGAAGAATACAGTTAGAAAGAGATATCCACAGAAATATCAGGAGCAATTGACCATTTTGGATCAAAAAGAGTGCTTCTGGAGATTTTGGAGAAAGAATTCGGCAACGAGAAAGAGAAGTACGACGCTGGGGAATAATATCAAATTGCCACCCGACAGGGCTCTACGTAGGAATTTAAGGCAGCGCAGCCGCGGAGTGCGGAGATATTTGTTGTCAGACCTGAAAGAGAAAAGATCAGACAGATACGAAGTGGTCCGCCGCCATGGGTATCTGGAATCCGCAGCGGCATCCTAAATTCTATGACCAGGATGTGCGAAGTCTGGCTTTGCCCGGCATCTTCAGTCAAAAGCGACCTTTGTCCATTAGCTTTCAAGGCATGTAAACACCAGCCGGAGAAGGGTTCTAAACCATGCCTAGAAAAGCAACGGATCTGCCAGCGGAAGTAAACACGGCGTGGTTCTTGCGCAGTGGGTTGCGAACGATTCTCTAAGACCAGTCGAGATCCATGTGTGACTTGCTCGTGCCTTGTTTTCAGGTGTGGCTGCATATGTAGATCCGCTCTCTTTACCCCTCGCTAAGACTCCACCTTTGAGTTGGGTGAGTGCTGAGCCATCTTCATTGGATAAATAAACAATATCCATCCCCAGTTCTTTGCAGTAGGTCGACATTCCGTACAACGTAGCCAGGAACTCTACACACTACGCGGCTGAAGATAGGCCTATCGATTCGATGAAACTCAAAGGCCGTCAGACGCCTGGTGCAGGTAATTCGGCTCGCAGATACCTGGAATTTTCTTATTAGCAATCAAGTGAATGGACTTCCTTCGCGCGCGCTATCCGGGAGCCAAGTTTCCAGAGATCTGCAGCTGGTAGCAAGGCCGTTGCAATAGGATGTCGAAGCAGAAGTGTGAAAAGGACTCGTTCGATGGCGAATGAGGCTAGACGGGGGGTAGATTGTACTCGCCACAAAGGGTCTCTCTGATCCGTGTGGCGGAAAGCCAATGGCCAATCACGGCAGTTGTCAGCTTCAACGTCTGACGTGCGAGATCAACACCATGACCATCGAACCAGCAGGCCAGACCATGAAGGGAAAAGAAAATCTGCACAGCCACAAGTAGTTTTGCTCTATGAGTCGATCCTCGAAGATACATATTGATTGAAGGCGATATACCGTTGCGGGAGCTATCTTATGCCTGTTCTCTCTGCAGAAGATTCCCTAAGTCACTCCTGACTGGAAGGACGTGTCCATTGTCTGCCCCGCGTTCTTGGTGAAGGAACCGTTGCCCACGAAGGGTGATTCAACGAGAAATTCTTCGGCCTGGTTGGTCAACTTGCTAAGCTCTCATCCCAGCGAACGGTCTAGATCATTTCAAGCTTGATCTTCCTCTTGCCTGTACTTTCATCAACGTCGTCACTAATCTTCACCTTCACTTTATCAAATAGGCCCACAACATTATTGCGGCTCCCCGTAATCGTGAGCACATAGTTCTCCGCGTCGTACTCCCCGGTCGGCTCGGGATTTGCCATGTCCTTCAGCCTGATAAGGCCTTCGATTCCAAATCGAGGTACGAACACGACAAAACCATTGCTGAAAACTCTCATGACGAACCCTTCCTCTTCGATGACCCGCCCCTTCAAAGCTTGTCCAACGTAGTACTCGACGCTCGCCCGTCCCGCCATTTGCGCATTCCGATGCCTCACATTGATATTCCTGCAAACGGCCTCGAGCTTCGCCTTGGACATCAGACTTTGATCTAGCGGTTCGTAGTCAATGGCCGCGGCCAACTGCCGGTGGACCTCGAGATCCGCGTATCGCCGAATTGGGGACGTGAAATGCGTGTATATCTCGCTCGCTAGCCCGTAGTGGCGGAACTCGTCGTACGCTTGAGTGCCGGCGCAGAAATATTCAGCGGACATCATACATCGTGTGGCTAAGATGCGGACGAGAGTGTTAAAGAATGGCTCTTTAGCATCGACACACTGGTCTAAGGAGTCGGCAACGGTGCGTGAGGTCGATGCGTCAATGTTCATGTCCTTTCGGACCTTGAGTTGGTTTGAAAGTTCTTCGAAGTTAGACTTTGGAGGTGCTGCATGACGTCTCAGGAGTGCCGTTTGTGGAAACGCTGAGTAGACTTTAGAGGCCACACTGATGTTAGCGAGCAGCATGAATTCTTCCACTAGCGAGTTGGTGTCGAGTAGCTGTTTAGTTTTGACGTCGATAGGATCGGAAGTTTCACTCTCAGTCTCCACTCTGACTTCCGGTGACGCCAAATTGAGGGCACCAGCGGCCATTCGTTTGGCTTTCAACTTTTTGGAGAATACCATGAGCGTGCGCATCCCTTTGGTAAGTTCGTCTTGCTGGCTTTTGTCATCAATACGGAGCTGCGCTTGTTCGTAAGAGAAGGCTTCGCGGGACCGGATGACGGATTTTGTGAATGTGGAAGATACAACTTCAGCCTCGGAAGTCATCTCCCAAAGTACTGAGAATGCATAGCGTTCGACATATGGTTTGATGGAGCAGAGATCTGTGCCCAGCAGCGTAGGAAGCATATCGATACGCTTATCTACCAAGTAGACGGTCGTACCACGCATGCTAGCTTCTTTATCCATGGCGTTGTTTGGTTTCACGAAGTGTGAGACGTCCGCAATATGCACGCCGACTTCAAAGTTGCCATTTGCTAGAGGGCGAGCGTGGAGAGCATCGTCAATGTCGACACAGCCAACAGGATCGATACTACATATGAGAAGATCGCGGAGGTCACGACGGCCGACCCAGCCAGGATCGTCTATGCTTGCTGGAACGCGCCAGTCATGGCCTTCGGAAGGCAGACAATCAAGAACAACCATCGGGAATGGCCGGTACTGTACGTCGAATTCGAGCAGCAGAGCTTCAGTCTCTGCGCCCTTGGATTCTAGTTCTCCCAATGATCGTACAAAATGGCCGACGGGATATCGTGAATCTCGATCCCATGAATCAATGGTCACAATTACCCTCTTCCCAAGGAGTTCACCAGCTTGACGTGTGCGAACTCGAATCTTTGGAATGCGCTTGTCCATCGGTAACACGAATACGGTTTGAGGAGCCCGGCTGAGCTTCGATGCGTTCCTCATAGAATTCTTGTCGATATGACCCACGTATTGTCTCCAGTTGCGTTTTACGACTCCCACAACTCGGGCAGTTGGTTGTGGCCTACTCTCGCCGCCTCTGCCGTGTGCTCGTTTGACATCCTCTTGCAGAGCTTTACGCTCACGTTCAGTGATGATGGCCTCCCCCTCATCTGCCTCTGCATTGTCCTCCCGATTCAAGTCCTCATCTTCTACCACTGCTGTAGATGGTGTCTTCCACTGATCTTTGGGAAGTACTTCGACCACGACCTGATCACCAGAAATCGCTCGGTTGCTGTTTTCTCGACCTAGGATAAGTAGAGCCTTCTCAAATGCCGGGACGTGAACCGAGCCTTCCAGATAATTGTACGGTGAGACACTAAAAGATCCTTGGTGCATCGTACCGGCGTTAATTCCAGTCAACATCTTTGACATGGTGTAATACTCGGGGTAAACGAGTTGACCTTTGAGATCCCGCTCTACTTGGCCTGATTTGAGCATATCAAGTAACTCATTCGCGTTCGGTAAAATCGAAATGTATTCATATAATGAGTATGATGTGGTACCCTCTCGGCGCGCTTGCTCCAGATTCGCCTTGTCGTCACTTAGCATGATAACGGCAGGAATCTTAGAGGATTTCTTGGCGGCTTTCTTGAGGTGATGACCATACCAAGACACCGCCTTACGAAGAGCGCGATCGTTTCGGTCGTTGATCGATTCGCCTTTGTTGCGTTCAACATAGGTATCCTGACGAAAGTCATTCCAGAAGACGGCAAACCGCTTGTCTGCATTCTTCACTAAGCTCACAAGACGATGATACAATGGCAGCGATCTATTCTTGACTTCTTCAAGAACGACCTGTAACACAATCACGTCGTGAAAGGCGGTTTCCATCTCGAACAGATCCATGGCGGAGAGAAAGGCATTTGTGTCCGGTACCAAATAGTGACCATTTGGATGCTGAGATGTTGCGACAGGATTTGCTGAGAAGACGGGGATATATTCTAGGGAAGTCAGATCATTTCCAGACTGAAGAACCTTTACGAAAGCCAGTTCTTGTTTCTTATCCAACGAACCGTCATCTTGACCAATACAGATTGTGCAAATCTTGGAAGAACAAGGCACATCCTGCCGTAGGTAGACTTCTCGAACAATTTTTTGAACCTTGCCACTCTTGGTCTGTCGAAAGTAGACTTTTTGGGCGTAAGAACGTGTTTGGTCGTCCACAGGGACTGTACGCTTGAGGCTCGTCATGGTTGGAGAAAGACTCCAGAATTTGTAGACTTGAGATTACTTTTGCAAATTCTCTCTGCTAATAGTCGTGATAAGGAGGATACTCTCGAAAAGTGTTTAAGTTGATTAACTGTGCGAGTCGGATGTTTCAGCAGCTTCTGCCTTGTAGCCTTGAATATTTTGGGTGCAATTGAATCTCGAGATGCCGACTATCTCATTTTTTATTAATACACTCTTTCGAAGGCGACTATTCAGGAGCACGTCTCTATATGACTTAAATTTCACAGTAGTCTCCGAAAGAAGCGTACTTGATAATATCCTTCTATCTAAGTGGGATGGCTTTTGGCTCTTCAACCCAGTCAAAGGTTCCTAGACGTTTCGTGAGCCATACATCTCCTGGACCAACTGCTGTTCGAGGCTTGGAACCATCAAACAATGTGCCGCTCAAGAACGTATGCGGGAAACCATAGTCAAATTCGTAAGCCGATTCCACCTTTTCGACCTCTTCTTCACTAAGATTCACCTTAAGTGCCGCTATGCTGCCCTTCAGATGGTCAACCTTCCGAGCTCCTACAATCGGGAACACGTATGGTGTTTTCTTCATTACGTATGTAAGCGCCACCTGCAATAAGTCCACGTCTTCTCCCTTCTCAATTGCGATCTTCTCCAAGGCTCTCGAGACATGCTTGTCATGCTCAGTCGTTTGGATGAAATTTCGACCTGGGTTGTGCTTCTCACGTTCGCGAAAGCCGGCCTCGGTCTGGAATCGACCTTGATTCAGAACACCGTAGGGTGCTATTCCCATGCCCTCTGCACGACACATTGGCAAGATCTCGCGTTCCATGTCGCGCATCGCGGCACTCCACATTCCTTGGTAAACAATGAACTGACGGAGGCCGTTGCACCGGGCATACTCGTTGGCTTTGGAAACTATCCATGCGGGAGTGTCGGAGATACCCAAGTAGAGAACCTTTCCAGCAACGACGAGGTCGTTAAGGCTATGCATAAGCTCTGGAATTGTGACGGTGTAATCCCACATATGAACGTAGAAGATATCGACGTAAGTGGTTTGAAGTCTTCGTAGCGAATCGTCAATAGCAATCTTCATTGATTTTGAGCCATTTCCACCGTAGTTTGATTGGATCTTTTCCTTATGATGGTCTTGGTAACCAACCGAGTATTTGGTTGCGATGACCATTTCGTCGCGGTTTTGTCGGAGCTTAAGCCATTCACCTAGCCATTCTTCCGATTGGCCGTGCTGATACGTATTTGCGGTATCGACGAAATTGCCGCCCTGGCTGTAGAAGTGGTCGAGAATTGCGAAAGCAGCTTCTTTGCTGCATTCCCCGTAGCGATCATTTTGTGAATCCCCAAATGTCATGGCGCCCAAGCACAGAGGCGAAACCCGTACCGATCCAGTTGGAGCCAATTGGCGATGACGAGCCAGAGACTTTGCGGAACTCATTTTGTACGTGATTTTGGTAATTGTGAAATGCGTTTGACTTTGAAAGAAGAATCCTGAACGTCCATGGTTGATCGCACCATTTAATATGGACAATTTGACCGGAATTAATAGGCTAATGCCGTCCGAGATTCTTCGCCCCTACCGTCAGTACTCTCGAATCAATACTCAGGTAGGTATCTTGTAACCCACTTCAATTCCATCCTAAATATCGATTGTTGAGTGCACCTTTTCATAGGGGGAATTTAGTCGGAATTAATGGACTAATGCCGTCCGAGATTCTTCGCCCCTACTGCCAGCACTCTAGGGTCAATGCTACATTGTAGCCCACTTCATTTCCGTTGTGGAGACCTGTCTGTACAAGTTCTCCAAAATGATTTATCCCTTCTGCAGACCTGTATATTCTCTCTCCATTGCAGTGTGCGCCGTCGTCTCCACACCTGGTGTTCATTTCAGACCACCATCCCGTACGATGCAGCTGGATGGTACTGTGCTCTCACGGCCGTATACTGGTATGGATAGAAACTTGTGAATCTAGCTGCTTGACAGCGGTTGATTGGGCAAAGGACTTCGCATGTTGAGATCTGGCTGAAAGGCGAGATGGTAGGGGTTCGCATGAGCCAATCGAATCTACAAAATGGGAGCTCGGGCCTCGATCGATGCGATAAGCAGAACATGTCAGTTTGACCAGGCAAGCTTCAACTTCAGACAACACAACTACCTGCCAGCAGCTCCTGTGCTTCGTGGTTTCTACCCAAGCTCTTACAATGTCGCTGGATCCTCCGACCTACATTCTGTCCTTTCAGAACAGCATCCGCCAGCGACCAATCTCATGGGAAGGCGCAGTTCGGGTCAAGACCATAACGGAGGAGGACCTCAAGAAGATCAAAGCTATTGACAAGGTCCGGAAAGAGCAGAGGAAGCAGATTATAGACGGTGACATAGCCAGCTATATTACATTGTTCTTGGGAAGCGATGGAAGCGACAGCATCTTTCAGGCTGCAGCGAAACGACCAGACATTCTTCAGTACATGCTTGTTCTCGCTGGCGATGTCATAGACGGTATGCTCGTACGTCCCTGCAATACTGCTCAACCCTTACGTTTAATAGATAATTCGAGTTTTGTGAATGCTCTAGTCCAGCACAAGGCGCCTTATCAACCGTTTCTTCCGTTGCTTAAAACAGCTTCTAGCCCTGAAGATCTTACTCCGCTACTCGCCTCTTCTGTCCTTTCGAGTCTAATAGCGCAGGCTCTCACCGTCTCAGCCAAATCAACTCCACAAATCGACGAAGCTCTTCCTCAACTGTTCACTTACCTCTCCGGGTTGACCAAGTCTTCGGATGCGGGCTTGCAAGATATTGCCGTTCAAGAGTACTCTACAGTCCTACGAACTACAAAATCGAGAGCCATATTCTGGAAGCAGAGGAAAGAGACTCTAGATCCTCTTGTAGAAATCTTGCGAACAGCAGCAGGAGCGGCCAAGGACAACGGCTCCACTGTCTGGAGCGGATCCTCAAGCATACGAGCTGCGCCAGAGGGCCTCTCAGGTGGTGTGGGAATACAGTTGCTCTACCATGTGCTACTCGTCATTTGGCAACTTAGTTTTGAGGGCAGCATGGTTGGTGATGGGTTGCAAGAGTAAGTTCCTCCGCCATTCCTGCGTATTTGACTTGATAGCTAATATTTCTCAGTGAGCACGACATCGTAATCCTCTATGTGCAGCTTCTTCGCATATCTCCAAAGGAGAAATGTACGCGACTGCTGCTTTCCACTCTTAACAATCTTCTTTCCTCAAACCGTTCCACACTCTTACCATCCGCCGTACTCGCCCGCCTCCCGACAATTCTGCAGTCTCTGAAAACGCGCCACTTAACCGACCCAGACCTGTTACAGGATCTCCAGACCTTGCAGGAAATGCTGGAATCCTATACCCTCACCCAAACCACGTTTGACGAATACGCCTCTGAGCTGCAGTCGGGACACCTCCGATGGTCACCACCGCACAAGAACCCAACCTTTTGGCAAGAGAACGCACGGCGTATTCTTGAGGAGAACAAGGGCGAATTGGCGCGCCAGCTCGCTGAGATTCTAGCTAAGAACTGGGAAAATGACAGGCAGGTCCTTGCCATCGGCTGCAACGACGTTGCATGTCTGGTGAAGGAGGTTCCTGAGAAGAGAACAATGCTGGAGAAGCTGGGATTGAAGGGCCGAGTTATGGAGTTGATGGCGAGCGAGGAGGAGAGCGTTAGGTGGGAAGCTCTGAGGGCAGTTGGTGAATGGCTGAGGTACAACTTTGATTAGAGGCTTGATATATCGAAAGGGTATCCGCGCACTGATGTAAGAGCCTGTACGTTGATATAGTGGACAGCTCCGCGTTCGTTCTATATAGTTGGCCTTAATGAAATTCTGTTCATGCCAGTCCGTTATGAAGTCGTCTGGTTCATTTGATTCATTTGCCTATTCACAAAGACTTGGGAACAAGCAAGCCTGAAGCTGAGAGCTTTAATAACTCGAATTCGCAGTGTAGTGGAATGGCAACATCGAACGACTCTGAATAAATGGATCTAAAGACTACTAAATGGCTGGAGAATTCAAATATTCTCGACGCGAACTAAACTGATGATACGACCTGGATGCTAAGCACTCCCTACCAGCCTTGCCTTCGCCCCATCTAGAAGTCTAGCAACAGAACTCAACAGGTAGCCACCCAGTTCCGTTGCCTTCACCTTAGCCCTTGTGTTGTTTCTCAGCCAGTATGCGCCGGCAATGACGGACATAAACGAAAGAAACCGGACTATTCTGCCAAACGCAAGCTTCGCCTTACCCTTTGTCGTGTAGCTTATGTTCCAATCTCTCCATCTCGGGAACATACATCTGTACCAAAACCAAATCTGAGAGTACGGCAACACAGTGCTGTTCCAACCATCCTTGGTGAAATACCAGCTCTGGCAACCGCCCTTCATCCAAACTGTATCCTTGAGCGCTCTCTGCAGGTCCTGTGTATACGCCTCCTCAGCTTCTCTCTTGACCTCGACGATCTCTGCGTCACCATTGAGCAGCGGCTTGATGAAGTTCAAAGCATATCCAATCATGTTCTCGACTGCCATTACGACGCTTGAATGGCCTGTGGTCGTGTTCGGGCCGTAAAGGATGAAATAATTCGGGAAGCCGTCCATGGCTGTGCCTTGATATGCCTGTGGTCCACCTCGCTCTTCCATCGTCTGAACTAAGTCTTTTCCTCCTCTTCCAGTTACTCTGAGAGGATGGAACCAATTCTGAACATCAAAGCCGTTAGCCAGTACAATCACGTCTGCAGGTACTGTTCGCTGCTCTTGTGAGACGTTAGACGGCTTCCTTGGATCAGGATACAGCCGGCCGGGTCCCAATGTGACACTATTCTCTTGCACGCTTGTCAATGGCAGTGTCGTGAGCTCAATATTCGGATCTTGTAGGCCAGGCAACCAGGTCGCATCAAAGATTCTCCTCTTACAGCCGACTCCGTAATCAGGGGTGAGAATTTCATGATACTTCTCCGGGACTACTCGTTTCATATGTTGGAGCAATTGCACCTGATATGCCTGTCTCTGGCCTTCCGCCCATTTTGAGCCGCCGAAAAGCCTGAAGTCCCATTCGCCTCCTGCCGCCACCGTCCATCGGAGTAACTTGAGCAGACCAGGGATATAGTTCATCATCCAGACGCTATTCGCTTCCCAGAATTCGTCACCTCCCGGTGGTATGAGCCGATCAACGACCCAAGGGGGACTCCTCATGAGTTGGGTGACTGACTTTGCACCATATGGAGGTTTTGTCAGTAGGGGAACGAACTGCGCAGCACTGCATCCCGTTCCAACCACCAGCACGTCTTTATCTTTGAAGTCGACATTGTAATTCCAACGCGCTGAGTGAAACATGGGTCCTTTAAACCTTTCAATTCCAGGAATGTCCTCGGGCCATGCCTTGGGCTCGACCAGGCCACCTACACACGACACCACGATCTTGGCTTTGATCTTCTCTTCACCGAAGTACACTGCGCTCTCGCCTTGCTCTTGCAGTAGCTTGGCCCGATCCTTTTGGCCGAGATCGCCTTTTCCCGGGAGCAGATACTTGACGGTAATAAACCACAGTCGTTCATCCTCGAGCCATTTACAATCTGTGACGTCGGTGTTGAACCGGAACTTTTCGGTGATACCAGCCTTGTTAGCCACACTCTCTAGATAGGTGTAGATTTCTCGACCGGGTGGAAAGAACGTGGTCCAGTTAGGGTTCGGTGCGAATGAATAGGAGTAGAATATGGCAGGTCTAAGGTTACACAGTGTTAACTCTACGTTCAACTGCAAATGGAAGTGGGATATTACACGTCGCAAGCTACGCCAGGATAACGGTTGATCCACCTGCGAGGACGTTAGATATCATCAACTTTAGCGGCGCAGAGAAAATGTGAGTTGCAAAGCAATGAATGCGTCGTCGAATAAGCTGCATCTTCTGGAAACATTTGCTAAAAGTACCACCTTCGAAGTATAACCCGAGACGATATCTCAAATAGGAAGCTTCAAAAATGTTCGAGCTCTGCATCGAATAGAACGTACCATGTTCCACCGAGACCTGACTGGCGTTCGAAGATGCGGAAATGATCGAATCCGAGATCCACTTTGAGCTTATAACCCATTGCTACTCCCGACTCTCCTGCACCGACAATGGCGACAGGGATGTAGGTGTATGCATCTTTCGCATTGTAGCCGTGAACTATATTGATGGAAGTTGGCGCCATGATGCTTGCGTACATCAAATGCGAGATAGAACGTGCAAAGCAGAGAAAATTGGGATAAAAGGAAGGCTAAAGAATATATATGCACAATGTTTGGGCAGGTGAAACTGGATCTGATATCAACAGTGTGTCGACTACTAGCAAAGCGGGTCGCGGCTGCGCTGCTGGCACATGGAGAGACCCTCGGCTAAATCAACTCGCAGTAAGCGAATAGGAGAGTATCGAATGGCAAAGGCGCTCAAAAGTTAAAAAAAAAAAAAAAAAGACGTAAGATCTTGCGATCATGAATTTCTGCAACGAGGAACATATGGCGCACAGGGGGAATTGGTCGATTAAAGCATGGGAAGCTTCCCTCCAGGCGCTGCCGAGGCGTTGTCATCCTTGTCAGACCACTCGTCTCCCAAAGCGGTTCAAGCGCTGATGCTGATACTTTATGCAACCGGAAGAAGTCGGTAGTTTGCTTGGTATAACAAATAGTAGTGTTGAGTGCGTGTTTTTACTTGCTCAGTGTAGAGTCGGAGCGTAGTTAGGCGAAGCTGATTGTTACGATAGTAGTTGCTCTAAGGTAACCAAAAGGTGTGTCAGCAACATTAGATCCTTGTGATCAAATACCTGTGGAATGCTCTGCTGCTCATTGAATTTAATGTTTCGAAGCAGTCCTACGTACCTTATCGTTCTCTATCAACAAATTAAAATCCATGCCACCCACATGGTGGTTGTCTGCAATCGAACCAGGTACGATAATATGCAGCCCGGTGTCGCGAGCCAAACCATAGGTACTCTGTCTTTAGAGCAATCTCAGCTCCGTTACTCTATACGCACCTGTGCTTTCTTAATCCTGTGTGAATCTTGTGGTCGAGTCATTCTAGAACCTCCGGACGCCTCTCGGCTGAATATATATTGCGCGGGCGTTATCGTACCGCCTCCTTTTCCAGTGGAAACTCACCTCTTGACAATCACATAGCCTCATTCCTGCACAGCTTTCTTAAGGACCCCCTAGGTCGTGTCATAAACATAGCATTCACAACTTTCATTTCGACGATCTGTCCCCGGCTTTTATGTCTTTCACTCTACGGAGTGATGCGTTTGCAGTTATCATCTTCGACAAGTACCTCATGCAACATCGCGCCTTAGAGTACCCATCCCGCTGCTCATTCAAGATTTACGCGTGAGGCAACAGCCCAACGAAGATGTGGGTGAGAATCCTCAAATTGGGGCAATAGTGGGAGGTGTTGTTGCTGGCATCGCGATGGTCGCAATTGTAACGTTCTTGATATGGCGATTCGTGCTCAAAGGACGGCGCTATGATAGACGATGAATATATGTACGATCCTCTCCCAGATATCGAGGACACGACCGGCAGGCCAAGCAATCGGGCCACTGTAAATGCAGCGATGTCAATACGTTCACGAGCTCGCATACATTTCAGGCGTCGATGGAGCAAGATACGGCAGGCCTGCTCCCATCGTCCCACCCCTTCTACCAATCCCAGCTGCGGGAGACTGGCCAGCGCAAACGCAGGACATTGGCAAACTCAATACTCCGCCCCCAACTCAATCTGCAGCTGTCGAGATACCAGGCACCGGCATCTCTTTCGAGCAGGAACACCACTCTCTGTGCACGAGATGCGCAGCTGTTGGCTTGGACAGTATTGTATCACTACAGCTTCATGGGAAACTACATTTTGTAATGGACCTGGATGCGACGAAAATATTAAAGACTAAAGCATTCTGTTCATTCTGCTCACTCCTTTCGGAAGTTCAGCCTCCTCTATTTGGGGGAGATAATGCTCGGCTCGCATTATTTGCTATCGAAGCTCCATCGCCACGATTTCCGTCCGCAATCGGGACCAATTTGCTGGCCGTCCTTCGATTAACCCGTTCAATCGATGAGATTGTCCCTTCAAGGATCAAAAACCTGTCATATATCCGTGCTCTAAACAAAGGACAACTTCCAGGAATCTCCCGCAGCGATGTCGATTATATACCTGTACGCGATTGGCTCAATCTATGTCACGAGCAGCATGGCCGCTGTCTTTCTTCCACAGCTAGTCCAGTCATCCCGAATCTTAATGTTATCGACTGTGTATCTATGACACTAACGAACTTACCAAATGGAAGCACCTACGTCGCTCTGAGCTATGTGTGGGGTCGAACGGGGTCAGACGGAGAAGCAAAGCATTCAGGCAATCTACCTGTGACCTTTCCAGCCACTATACGGGATGCCATTACAGTTACTAAGATCCTAAATTATAGGTACCTTTGGATCGACAGGTACTGTATACCTCAGCAAAATGACAAAGACAGACATACGCAAATTCGCCAAATGGATCGGATATATCAGAAGGCGGAATTAACGATAATTGCCGCTGCTGATTCCGATGTCGAATCCGGGCTGCCGGGGGTCGGATTCACACCACGACATATTTTGAAGGCTTCGATTGGGGATCGAATATGCGTAGCTGTTTCGGATCCGCGAACTCTCGTCAAACAGTCCAAGTGGATGTCGAGAGCCTGGACATGCCAGGAGGCGATATTGTCGAGGCGCAAATTATTCTTTACGGAGGAGCAGATATACTTTGAATGCGGAGAGTCAAACTACGAAGAAGTTAGCTCTCATTGGGAAGACTGTAGGATTACGGGAGAAATTGCTGCACAGCAGGCTGCAGACCTTTCAATCTTTCCGACGAGCAAAGCCGGCGACATCTCCGAGGATGCAAGTAATATGGCATGCGACGAAGATCTGTGGGGTGTCTTCCGCCATATTGAAAATTACTCTGGAAGGGCACTCACATATAAGACGGACATTCTGAACGGCATCTCCGGAGTTCTTCACATCTACGAAACTGCTCGGTATGCGGTGCAACACTTTTTGGGGATTCCAATTCTTCCAGCTGTTGTTGCTTGCTACGCTGGGGCACCAAAGCGAGAGCGGACGCTGAAAGAAACACCGCGGAGCATGACACAGGCATTTGCCGTTGCCTTGTGCTGGCAAACAGGTCCCGGACAACGACGTGATGGATTTCCCAGTTGGTCCTGGGCAGGTTGGACAGGGCAGGTGAAAGAAAGTGTGTCACTTGAAGTCGAACTGGGTAAATACGGATACGTGTCTAATGCCGGGAGAGACGTCAAAGTGGACTTCGAACTTATTGCGGGAGGACTGAGATCCTGTGATGAAGTATACAGCCATGGCAATCCACCCGACCCTACTCTTTTCAGCCCCTTCATTCACATCGAAGCTTGGACCTTGCCACTTCAGTGCAGAAGTCTCTCACCATTTCGTGCATATTCAGTTCGAGGCATTGGCAACAACTCTAGGCTGGAACAGAAGCCTTCTTTATCGCTGTCTGGAATCTGGGTAACCGTTCCAGACTGTCAAGCTCCTCGGCCGTACTTTGCAGTGAAAACACAATTGGAAGTCAAGAATGACGAATTTTATATTCGTTATATGGAAGGCCAGTCTTTGATTGGTATTGTGATTGACACGCATCCATCCCCCTTCGTTATCGTTGTTCGAGACGCAGGAGATACATACGAGCGAGTGGGAAATTTTACACTCAGCAAGGCAGATGCATTTTTCTTCCTGCCACCTGGGGATCAACACTCCGAGGATAGGATAGCATGGGATGCAATCGTCCGAATGACAAAGCTACGGCTACGATTGCAATAATGTGTATATTTTTCCCACGTAGGCGGGTCACAGGCATTTGTAAGAGTAGTCAGAGACCATAATGGATACAGAAATTTGAGAAGATGAACATGTTTGCAGAGCCTGTATTGCTACGAAGGCAAGATACCCGAGAGGTGGCTCGGCAGGGCGGGTAGCTCGCAACACGAGGACGGACATTAGTTACTTCAATGTTGTAGAATTTGAAGACGGAAGAAACTAGCCGTCGGAGAGAGACTTAGGGAGGTTTAGATCTTCGGGCTTTGTTGTGGAAATCTGGAAATGCGAGGCAAAGTGCATCGGAAAACGAACTTTAGATATGACGATGTTGTTTCTGGATTGCATTCCTCGTCCAATCATGGCGAAGTAAAATAACGTACGCTATGCCTTTTAACTACCGTCTTTGAGCGCCCACGCCATATTTGAATGCTCCCTTGCGTGAGATCGGAGGTACACTACCACGTAACTCAACTCGTCCTGGTGCAGCTGATGAAGTACTGAGGCAAGGCTTTGAAACTATGTCTATGGCCGAGGCAGAATGCCCAGTGGAAGAGACCAGTTAGTGCAAATGGGATAATTAAGATGCAGTTGCTTTCAAGCCTTTTAGGGAGCCAAGGCTGAGCGCGAGGCCTTGCGATCGACTGCGTATGCGAAGGAAGCCGGTAATTGGACCACTATCACCTTCTTTCTCGATACTCAGATTCGCAAGTGCGTCTTCGCCTGTAATTGAAGTTAAAGGACATCGTACATAAACCGAAGGGACCGAACTTACCGAAGACGCTCCGAGCGTACAGATTTGCACTCAAGAACTGACAATCGCCCTTCATGCTAGCTTCCGGTGTCAAGCAACTCATATTTGTAGCCTTCATGAGTTGATTCAAGAACTCTCTGAGAGTCTTTGCCTTCGAATTGATGTTGACCTTATTTTCCCATTCAAATTCGGTCCACATGGTTCTGAACTGAGTTTCTGTGCACGATGCGGGCTGAATATAATCCATTACATCGACATGAACATCGTTTAGGATGACAACACGAGTTTCGGTAGACGATGGACCTTCGTAAACAATATTTCCGAAGATGACGCCAGTATCTGTGCTGGAGACTTTGATGGTCGCTTGAACATTGTGGAAATCGTGAGGCGCAATGTTGAAAGATGATGGTCGTTCGACAACCTTAAGATCACCCAGCGTAGAGAATTCGACGGTGAGATTCTGAAGTGTTTCCATGGTTTGATTGACGAGCAGAACGTCCAGGAGGATGTCAAATTGCTGGACCTTGACATATGCCTCCGCGTAAACGGGATCGCTGAATCCTGTCAACTGCACCACTTTGCTGAGTTTTGAGGACAAGTCTTCTGTTGCAGTGTCACCGCCCGTCGCACGCTCGAGATCAACTTCGATTTCATCAGTTCCATCCATCGTGGAAGACTTCGCCAGTTGCCTTATCGAGACAACGTCATCAATCTGCACGGCCGACTTCGCCTTTTGGATAGCTTCTTTGGCCGCCCTCTTCTTCTCCTCAGCCATAACCATAGCCCGGAAGGCAGATCGCGTGTCTTCGAGGAATAGCGTTTCGAGATCCTTCTTTGCGTCGAACTCTGCCAAAGAACGGACGCAGTTCATTATCCTGTCCTGAGAGTCTTCGTCAATGGGTACCTTCGAGAACTTCGAACCACCAGCACGGATGACGGAGATCATGATGAGCATCGCTTCGGCCTTTAAGGAATTTGTTCTCTTCGTGTCGGATGAGATTTCTGCGTGGCGCATAACGAGTTTCGTCAAAGTTGAGCTTAGCACACTTGCTAAGTAGTAGTCGCCTTCAAGGATCAACTGACGAAGCGGAGGCTTCGAGGCTGACTTCACAGCTTCCAACTTCGCTGCAGTGAGAGCTGTCTCGGTCGCATAAGTGCCATCAGCCAAAACTTTCCTTGAGCCCTTAGACTCTGCCGGTTTAGCATGGCCGTTGACCTGCTCTCCAACTACCTCAGTGGACTCCCCTTCCGCTGCTTCATCTAACAATCTTTGCTCAGCCGCAACGATAGGAATCTCTCCAATACTAGCACGAATCTTCTTCCACGCTTCTCGAATATCGCTTTCATCAAGCGAGTACTCGCCAATGATCCAGAGAGCTCCACGGTAAACCTTGCCCGCTCTAACTTCACTCAACGTGGAAACTAACTTTTCGACAATGGACGATCTAAGCTGAGGAAATCGTTCAACAACTTCCTTTACAAATGATATAACGTCAACGGCGGAAGAGTTTGAGAAGTCGGAAATGAAATCCATCAGAGAACCAACAACGGTTGCTGCAACATTCGGGAATTTGACGGCGCACCTGTGGATACCAGCGATCAAAAGACTTCGATATTCGTTGTTCTTCTCGTAGGAGTCTTCAACTGTTTTCGCCAGCTCCTTTTGCAGGAGTCCAACCACGTCGTCAACATTTCGACTCGAAATCATTTCCAGCGCAAGATCAAGAACCTTTCTCCGCACTTCGATGTCTGGACTAGACAGAATGCGAAGTATCTCCATGACGAGATCATCGAGAATGCCTTCATTCTTCTGTCGGAGATCCTCAACTTTTTCAAGGACAATGAATTTGACATTCTGGTCCGGGTCTTTGTTTCCAAGTTCGATGAATTTGCCAGCAGCAGCTTTGATGGCAACTGGATTCTTCGTTAGTGCACATAGCGCACTAGCAGCTTGGAAGACGACAGTGGCAGCGCTTGCTTCTAGTAAATCGAAAATCAGTCGCAAGTACCGAGCCTTATTCTGCGCATTTGTTGAAGCATCTTTTTGTATGAACTCCAGTTCAGCCAGTTGTATCAGCTCATCCGAATTGGGAATACCATCAAATACACTATTCAGGTATTCAACAGCTTTTTGTTGATCGATCATAGTCAAAGCTGCAAAGGCATTGCGCTTGCATGTGTTGTCCGACTCTTCGTCTAGGAAGCTGAGAAGGAGATCTGGTGCGTCAGGGATGAGATTCTCCAAGTGAGTGTAGATGCTCGCAATTGCCCAGACTGCATTCTTTCGGACGTAGACGTGACGATGTTGCAAGCACTTCCGTGCAGGGTCGAGTAAGGGTTCAAGGATTTCTTGGTCTCGAAGCTTGGTGAGGAATCGAAGGGTATTTCCGCGAACGTACTCATTGGGATGCTGAAGGTCTAGACGTATACCGTTGCACACCAGGATTACTATATGCCGTCAGCATTCAACTTCTTGAGTACGAGAAATCTTAAGACGTACTTTCTTGTCTTAACTTGCCGCTTTGGTCGTACTTCGGACAGATTTCGTAGTACATGTAGAGCAATTTCTTCAGCTGCTTGTTTTTCGAAGGCATCACGAAGCGGATGATATGCATAAGCAGAGTTGGCATGGGGTCGCCATTGATCATGACCGTTAGAATCTTTTGCATGGTCTGAATTTTACTTTCGTCTGAACCTTTCTCCAACAGGTTCTTGAAAGCCGAAAGGTCGGCCTGCTCATTGTCGCCATTGTGAACGAGGCTCCACGCCGTCTCCATGTCGGCGGTTGTAGTTGAAGTTCGGAGCGTAGGTATTGTTTTCGATTGGAAGAGAAGGTGAATTTACGACGATTTCGGAGGCATTCTTCACCGTTCGTTATTTTTGGAGAATTTCAACTTGCATCTGCGGAGAACACACTCAAGCATCGATTGTCTGGCTGGTACTCTTCCACTCTACTTTCGATTGTGGACAGCTTGGAGGGAAGTCGGCTCCGGTGAAACAATCCCCCGAGAGAATTCGTCTGCCTTTGAACATTCACTATGACCATGTGCTTGCACCAAAACAACTGCTTGAGGCCACCAGTTTATTGAGACAGAGGATCGGTATACCTCCAAGCGATATCCTGGAAATCACGGCATCCATTACGATTGTTGTTGGAACGACTTGTATACAGAAAATCGTCCGACTCTCAGCATCCGCATCAACAAAAGAGCGGTATTAGATCCAGAAGTTGTCAGGCACCACATCGGCAGTTACGAAACGAAATTTTTTCGTCAGAATCTTTTCTTCATTCTTCATTTGAGGGATAAGACTATAGTGACCATTATTCAAGTTCCTTCTTGTTTCTTCTTGAACCTGATCCATACCAAATCCGAGACGACATCATGTCGAAGCCTGAAGACTACTTTTACCTTCGATACTAGTAAGTGGCACCTTCTTGGTATATATCCTCATCGCCTACTAACTTGTTCTTTCAGTTCCGGCCACCAGGGCCGCTTTGGCCATGAATTCCTAGGTTCGCTTCTACCCACACTTAGATCCAGTTAGTTGCTAACTTGATCTCTCCAGAATTCGATTTCAAATACCAAGGAGATGGCAGAAGCTGCTCCCTTCGATACGCAAACAACTCAAACTATCGAAATGATGCACTTATCCGTAAAGAAAGTATGTACTCTACCCTGCAATTCTCGTTAAGGCCTCAGCTAATCCAAATTAGTGTGCGTCAGTTCTCTGGTCATGAACGAAGTCAAGCGCATGGTCAAAGAAAGTGAGATCATCAAAGAAGATGACTCTCGCTGGCCTCAAAAGAGCAAGGACGGAAAGCAAGAGCTCGAGATTTACATGGATGGAGAGCGCATCAATTTCCATGTAAGTTGACTGTTGTCCATCGCCGCGAGCCAGTAACTAACAAGGTACAACAGTGCGCCAAAATCGGCTCAATTGTGGACGTCAACGAATCGGAAGATCCCGAGGGTCTCCGTATCTTTTACTATCTGGCACAAGACCTACGCGCTCTCGTCTTCTCGCTGATTTCCCTGCACTTCAAGGTAAAGCCGATCCCCGAATCAACCCACCTCGAATGGTCAAAGAAATCGCTGCAATGGAAGAGAGAGATTCAAAGAGAATATAACTAACAGTTTCCTAGATTAAGCCGATATGATCCAGAGCGAACTGCAGTGTTAAGCAAAGCAAACGTACCAACCAGGGACCTAGTTAGAGATGCCACGTGGTGCGTCAGCAGTTCATCCAAGAACGTTAACATATGCAACCATGCGCCTCAGCCGGTGAAGGCTGTCAGTGGAGCAAAAGGCATAGCCAACCAGAATTGGCAGATTCTGCAAGTCTCCGTTGGGCCGTTGCAGTTGTAGGAGTTGTACAGTAGGTAGCGAACTTTGAGTGCACTATCCACTCAAACCAAAAGGATGGATTACGGTAGTATGAATGATTCAAGGTCACTTTAACCTCTTGTTACGCCTATCCTGCGAGTGGATGTGTTTGTCCACCATGCCTCTGTGTTTCTAGAACCAGTGTATCTGGGCGCCACACAGCGAGGCGCTCGTTCCTCCGCATAATGTTGCCAAGCCTTTTGGGCTGCGGGCTTGCGGCATTCCGAATTGAGTGAGACTTCTCGAGATTCTCTGTCACCCTTGAATTGACCTCGTCGAATAACCACCATGTACCGATTTTGCGATAATAAGACCTCGTAAACTTTATATACGCCTTCTGCGCCTCCATTTCCTCACATTTGCACCCCTGCGACGCCATCGGCCTATGTTCTTCGTCCTCGACCGCCCTGCGCCAGCATGCCCACACGACCCGATGCGACTCTTGAAGAGTCGCTAGAGCAGCCCGACTCGTCCAGCCAACACTCTATCTGTCCGATGCCGGATCAGGAGGTGCAATCGGAGATGCAATTGGATGGCACCGACTCAAGCATTGCTGGTGGGCCTACTCCTTCAGCGACCGACGTCAGCGACAGTCAAGAGAATCAAGCCGCTCTGAAGCAGATTCAGGCCGATATTGAAAGCTTGGGGTGTTTCACTCCCGTCTCGATGGGTGCAGTACCAGATGAAGCAAGTGAACGCGACTGCGACTCGAGGCAATCAAATATAGCTACTCTATTCTCACCATATTTGTCCTCGCTGGACTACTACGCAAACCTCATATCGTCACCCTATCCGTCATCGCGCTTTCTTCCGAATTCCACCTCATCTTATCTCAAACCTAATTCCAAGTTCGTAGGAACGCAGCAATCCGATCGGCAGATTTATGACGTCTCCGTCGAGATCAAGCATGTCGACATGGCGGACTCGTTCCTCTGCGGATACCTTCGAATTCAAGGCCTCACCGATGACCACCCGACGCTGACGACATACTTTGAGGGCGAAATAATCGGTACAAAGTATACCTTTCAGACCAAACACGCTGAATGGGGTTCCAATGAGAAGGTGGATATGGCACATTGGGCCCGGTTCCCTGCATGGAGGCCCTTGTCAAAGCAAGCAAAGAAACCGGACTTCAGCTACAAGAACTATGCTCAGAGAGAGAATGTCTTTATGAGGTGGAAGGAATACTTCCTCGTTCCTGATCATCGTGTGCGGACTATTTCCGGAGCCAGTTTCGAAGGCTTCTACTACATTTGCTTCAATCAGATCACGGGCAATATCAGCGGTATCTATTTCCATGCGAAGAGTGAGAAGTAAGAAGATCTCCATTTCAAATGCAGCTAAGAATGCGAGTTGACCATATGTTTAGATTCCAACAGCTTGAGCTGAAGCATGTCGAAGACCACGGCTGCACGAGCGCGTTTGAATTCAGATGAACAACGAGTTATGAGTGGGACGATTTGCTATGGCGCTGGCTTGAGATTAGGCCTTTGGGTTATCGACTATAGGATTGCTTGAGCGTTTCGTTGATGAATGAGAACTTGTCAATTTTCCTCAGGCCGTATCGGTTTTTGCATGACGGCGTGCCTACAAAGGCAAGGAAATGTACCTAGATTCCATTTCTAACTGTATATTTGAACGCTGCGGCGAATTTTATTTTATGCGTTCTTCAAGGACCAATTATACACACTCAGTTTATTATTACCTTTCGTAGGGAATCCTCGTTATTGTTCCTCGTTTTGTTGTCCAATTGAACTTCCCTGCACCGCCTTCGAACTTGGACTACATTTCTGCGGTCACAGCACAAAAACGTTAATTTAGCTCTCCGCAACATAGAAACCTAAATGACGACACCACCGAGCAAAAAGCAGAAGCGGAAAGACTACCGTACCTCGTTGAACGAGCAAAATGAGGGTGAAAACGAGGTATCATTGCCAAGGAAGAGATTTTATCGCCAACGAGCGCATGCAAATCCGTTCTCCGATCATGATCTGATCTAGTAAGAATAAAATCAACGTTTGTTCGGTATTTACGCTCATATTTGCTGTAGCCCAAAAAGTCCACAAGAAATGGATTGGTCAGAGTATTATCCTGCCTTCAAAGGAAACGACCAGCGCGTCGAGATTGCGGATATTGGCTGTGGGTTCGGAGGACTTCTTTTTGCGCTCGCTCCTAGATTCCCACAAACTCTCATTTTAGGTACTCTATCACATATTCGTTGTGAAGTTAGTCTCTCGTATCAAATTGCTGACCCGTTTCCAGGCATGGAACTTCGCACCAGTATCACTGCATTTGTCCAAGAAAAGATCAAGGCAATGCGTCAACAACACATCTCGAATCAAGGGTCGAACTCTACACTTTCACCGAATGAATCCTATCAGAACATCGCTTGTATCCGAAACAATGCTATGAAGTTTTTGCCAAACTTTTTCTATCGAGGCCAACTCTCCAAGATATTTCTCTGCTTCCCGGACCCGCATTTCAAGGCACGGAAGCATAAAGCTCGTATCGTGTCTGCTACTCTCACTGCTGAGTATGCTTACGTACTCCGAGATAGAGGGATCGTGTATACAATCACAGATGTTGAGGATTTGCACCTTTGGATGAAGGGTCATTTCCTCTCTTGTCCATTGTTCGAAGCTTTAGACGAGAAGAACTTGGAAACGGATGAGTGTGTAAGGGTCATGAAAACGGAAACGGAGGAAGGTAAGAAAGTTGAAAGGCATGGAGGAACTAAGTATGTTGCATGCTTTAGAAGGCTTGCTGATCCTCCGTGGCCTGACGAAGTGGAAGGCGATGGTGGTGCTGGCAAAGAGATAGGAAAAGAAGGTCAACAGGATCTTTCTAATTGCTAAGGAGGTCCACAGTGGCGCCTTTTGATGCAGAATAATGCTATGGGGTATCACGAAAAGCCACAAAGCGCCAGACAAGCGAAGTTAATCGTCAATACCTTCCCATTCTTCGTCTTCTTCGTCTGCGTCGTCATTTTCTGTCACAGCAGACACGGAGTTCTGCCTTAAGCCAGTATCATCACCATTCCAACTCGCCAGCCTCTCGTCATTAAGTGCTTCCTTTGCCCTCTCCCGAACTTTCTTCGTGGCGCTCTCTCGCGAAATGGCCTGTAACGGTCTCAGTAGCAACTCCACCGGCATCTTTCCTTCCTTCTTCTCATCCGCCTTCTCCAGTTCATCAACATAGATGTCAATGACGTGATATCTCATTCCATCCGGCACTTTCATGTCCTTCGGACTCAACGGAATCTTAGCCAGAAGGTCCAAGTATGATACCAATAGCTCTTTTCTCTCCCAGCTCCTCCTGGCCCAGTATTCCCACCCGGCTCTCAGATACTGCCTGACAAGATACAAGAACTTGTCCATTCGCAATACATCAATCCCCATCCACTCCCTCTTCATTGTCTCCCAAAACGCCTCCATGAAACCGAGGAACGCATCATCGGGTAACACCTCCACTAGGCCTGCGAGCTGTCTTGCGAGCTCTTGTTGCGTCCGTGGCTTATCAGACATCCACATGCAATAGAAGAGGCCTTTCCATAACTTCAAAAGCTCAAGTTGTGAGAGGGAGGTTCGATGTGAGAGGAAGGAGCGGAGGCTTTCGACTGCTTTGTCGCGCGTGTGACGATCATTGGCAGCGAGTTGTTTCATGAACGGAGGCTCTGAGCTGTTCGTGGCCATGTTGAATTTCTCTTTGCAGTATGAAACGAGAAGACCTTTTAGAGTGACATTCTTACTTGGTACTTCAAACCTTGATGGTCGTCTTTTTTTTTTCTCCGCAAGCCACTTTTGGAAGATCAGCGGCACTTACGGTACGCTGGCGCTAAGCTAAGCGAGGACTCTCCATTTCGACGCGACTGTCAGCCTTGTTAGAGTACGGAGGTACAAAGCAAGGGGTTGTATCTTCGAGAGCGCGGAGGGCGATCTGCTACTCAGCCTACTCCTCACCAAACTCACCAACTTTGGAGCCATATATCTTCACCAATGCATGTCGGATTCTCTTATTTCAACTTCAAATAGGTAAGACATAGACAACAAAACTTTGACCCACATCTCCGTATTGTTGGTAAGCGCGGCCTACCGCCCCAGGTTCTCAGAAAGATCGAATCTGTGTGGGGAATAGGCCTGCAGCTGGCACATTCGGGCAGATTTACTGCACAAAAGAGCGTCACCCATCACTAAAAACGGTAGTCATTCTGCCGTCAGGTTTTTTGGAGCGGAAAACTATATACAAAGTCGACGCCAGCCTCATACCCTATCCAAAGCTTGAAGAATTTGTAAACATAGCCCGTGCCAAGAACACGTAAAGGTAGATGTCGACGCGGCTGAATTATGAAATACCTCTACACCCTATGGTTGTGATAGAGGCGGAAAGGCCCAGGTACGGCTGGGCATCAATTTGGTCAGAGGATGTGAGTTATCAGTCGTGCCGCCGTGTCATAAAGCTTCTTACGTTAAAATAGATCGAAGAAATTGTGTGCAGGCGAGTGAAAGACCATGTAAGTTCACTTCATTTGAATCTTAACTATGCATTCTAAGAGCTTCATCTAGACCGAACAATATCTTGTCAGATGGAGTGGCAGCTTTCAGAAGAACTGTCAGCCGTATAGCTGGCACACCGTACATGAGCTATCGGACGGGCAACGATGTGGACGCAACGCCCTACACTTACTGCAAGATTACGTTGAGTCGGCCAGAGTGCACAGAAGGGTTGCAGGAGTGAAGCGGAAATCTCCAGATGATGAAGAGCATCCTCACGCGAATTCTGCAGTCGATCGCTTGGCTACAGAAAGCAGTCGTTCTTCACCCGCTTCAGATATCTCAGTCGACTCTTTTGTGCGTGATGATGACATCCATGTTGATTGCTACAATTGTAGTCTCGTCATTAAAGACGACCGTATCACCATCACATATGTTCGAAGCCTTCACATCAAAATGCCTATAGAAGTCACTGATGGACTTGACAGATCCCCGAACAAGTCCCTACCAAGTTGTTCCCTACACCGAATATGCTCTTGCGTTCCCACAGGGTACGTACAACGGCAGCGGACGAAGCTATTCGCAAAGAGTTCGACCGACGTCTTTCACGAATTCCCGGACGTAAACCAGTCCGACATGTAAACACTCGTGATTCCAGTACCCCTTCGCTACACTTCCGTTTCGTCGACAGCAATGTGTACCGTGACGGCGTGGAGCCGCCAGACCCAGAGCACATTATCGGGTGTACGAAGTGCAAGCCAAACATGGGCAGATTTTGCGGCTGCGAATATCCGAAGGACTGCGAATGCTTGGAATACGCGCGTGTGGACGAGACGAAGTTGACTGATGAGGAAAGGGTCAGGTATGCTAAAGCCAAGAGACAAGGCGGCAGTACGATGGGCCTTCCCAAGAACTTTCCGTACGCGAAGGAGACGGGCTTGCTCGTCCAGGCGTACCTTGATCATCGCTATCCCATCTACGAGTGCAATGACAAGTGTGGATGCGGGGGTATTTGCAAGACTAAAGTAGTCCAATGGGGCAGGAAAGTTGGCCTTGAGATCTTCAAAACCAAAGACAGAGGCTGGGGACTACGGTCGACAGAGGCGTTACTGAAAGGACAATTCGTCGACGTCTATCGCGGGGAGGTCATAACGAACGAGGAAGCCGATCGACGGCAAGAACAAGCTGAGAAAACTAAGGAAAGCTACCTCTTCTCGTTGGACAAGTTTGAAAATATCGTGAAGCCGCTGTATCTTGTGGACGGCGAGTTCATGGGCGGACCAGCGCGCTTCATCAACCATTCTTGCGAACCGAATTGTGCACAGTACGCGGTATGCTATGATCGTAACAATCCTTACATTTACGACATAGCCATCTTTGCGATTCGCGATATACCCGCAGGAAAAGAATTGACATTCGACTATTTGGACGTGGACCTCGATGACGACGGCTCCAAGGAAGACCTTGATAAGCGGCTTCGTAAAGAGGTGGAGGCGGACTCGGTCTCATGTAAATGTCGCGCAAAGAACTGTCGACGGTGGCTCTGGAAGTAGTCAACAAGACACTTCGGTAGTGTACAGAATCAAATCGACATAGAGTGGTTATGGCCGATGTTGGTATGCATTCATCTTGAAGGCCACAGCAGCAGGCCTTGGGTGGTCAGATCCGCGGCAGGAAAGTATTTACGTGCATTGGTTCCAGGTATTTGGGAGGTAAGTTGTGCATGCTTCTCATTCTCGCAGCACAGACCTAGAGATAAGTCTCAATCTAAGATTAACTATCACATGTGCCGCAGATTCAGTTGTCGTCGACCATCATTTCGACTCTCGTTTTTGCATTTGCTTTCCTTAGCTCTTGATTGCCTTCTCAGCGAACGATGAGATACAACAGGACATGATGAAAGGCCTGGGCCTTCTAGAAAGCTTCTTCTGCATAAATAGAATGACGCCTTGAGGAGAATTTGGGAAGACAGCGAAACACAAATGGCTTGGCATTGAAAGATATTGCTACAAACAAGGCATGGATCATTCATGCCGCCAGTTAGCAGCTTCGCTAGGTGGAAGTCAACCCTCCAGTATATTGGCTATGTAGCACGAGGGCAATTTCGACGGGAAGAACTTGAAATAGGCATCTCGAACTGAGAAGGTGTCATGTTTTCCACGACAGTTCGACGCAAAGTGGTGCATGGCCAAACGTGATCATGACTGTGGGAGTCGGGGCTATTGCATGGTGGCAGGATTTTTGCATACGGTACCTACAGTTGACAGCCATGCAGCGTCGGGAGAGAGCTGCAGCCTGAAACAATTCCCACGCAGAGAGTAGGTAAGCGATGCACAGCTGAGAGCAACTATTTTGAAATGCTTTGAATTTGTCAATCGGTAGCATAACGCGAGCGTGCGGTTTGTGCAAGCTTCGCATAACAACCTAGCGTGCCCTCGGGAAAGAAGGAGATAGAGGTGTCGGACTCGGCCGGCCGTAAGGTAAGCATCCCCACGAGAAGGTCGACCCAACCGATGAGCCGAAATGAGCATGGCAAGAGGTAGATGAAAGAGATAACGACCACGGGGGATATTAATCCTGTCCGACGTGCTCCCAACTTGAAGGCATAAGTGCAGCAGTGCGGAAATAATAGACGAGAAGAGCTGCCACGTGCCATGTGCCATGTCGATGAGCACTGCATCAAGCATCTGTTCAACAGAGTAATAGATGTTGAAGAGCGAAGGGCGGAAGGAGCAAAGCGTCAAATGGGCTCTGGCTATGGGAAGCAAGTGGCGGCATTTCGGTGAGCAGCAGCAGCGCAGGACTCTAGCTTCGCTCGGCTCTACGGTTCCCAACTTTTTCTTTTTAACTCTTTTTTTCCGCTTTGGTTCCGCTTCCGTGGTTAGCGGGTGACTGGGTGACTGGGCTGGCTGTGCGTCTGACTGACTGCTGCGCTGCCAACTGGAGACACCGACACCGCCCGGCTCTCTACCCATTACCGTAGCCGCACCCTGCCTACCAATACCTTCCACCCGCCTTATTACTTGCCTACCTTACCTGACCCTACCTACTCACCTCACCTCATTCACATCGCTGTCTCCGCTCAGCCTTTGATTTTCTGCATCTGCACTGCCAACCTTCCAAACCGTCGCCTTTTTACCTCTTCTGCTTCGTCAAGTCGTCGTGAGTTGGCCCATCGGCCCACTCTCGCTTTGCCCGCTGCCCTTCCGTCTCGGTGCGAGAGCCAGCCTGCGCCGAACGAGGAAAAAAATATTACCTCGCTCACACACAATCCCCTCCCACTCCCGCCAGCGCCAATTGGACTGCCATCCAAGTCGACGCTCCATCTGCAACATCTATTCCTGTGAGTCATTCCCGGATTTTTGTTTCCATGCCACCCTGCCATCTCGTCGCTTCCAAATCTTGGCCCTCTGTCGAACCTTGCCGTCAACCAGTCAACCCAAAAATATCACCGCCTGCGAGGTAAAAGACGCGAGATTCACGACCACAAATCCTTCCTCCACTTGCTGTGCGCACCTCCTGCGCCTGTGTGAAGGTGCTTTCACCACCTCGCCGTCTCCTTCACGCGCTGTGCCGCGCCGCCGTGGAAGCACGTCGTCGGCCTTTTATCTGCGCCTCTCGTTTGCCGTTTTCAAACCTGCAGTCCACCGTCATCTGCTGCTCCATCTCAGATCCGTATCTCTGACGTTGCATCTCCAGTTCTTACATCCGTTTTGCGTTGTGACGCAGCCTACCGTTGACACCAACTCTACCCGACGTCCCTCTACGGCTCTGCATATTTTACCTTTTGAACCCACACCACGACCCGACCTGAAGTGTCACACCACGCAATACCTTTGAAGCGCGACAGGACTCTGCTCTACCGCAAAAGCTCTCATCGACGCTCGCCAAGAAGAAGCTGCTTGGTGGATTAGTTCCCTTAAGGAGCGCCGTTCCGGTACGGCCGAGGGTGTGGTGCGGAGAGGGCGCAAGCGGCACCTCTCCGTGCGTTGAGGCTCACTCAACCAAATCTGAGGTGTTGAAGCAGAGCAAGGGGAGGAGAAGGGACGACCACTTGAATCCCTCCCGAACCATCCACTGTTGAAGAGGTGTTTGCTATTCATATTGAACCTCGTTCTCCATCAGCTCGAAATGGCTACCACCAATCGCAAATCGCTGGGTGAAGTCTCACCATCACCGGCAGTACCATTTTCATATGCTCAAGCGGCGAAAGGAATGTCGGCCGGATCCGCACCTCGAAGTACGGTGCCGTCCGGGTCGGCTGGGCATAGTAAGGACGCCGAAGCATCATCGTCCTCGGTTGATGCTACTGCTGGAGCGGCACCTCAGCAGGACGTGAGTCCTGAGAGCGAAAATGTCATCGAAAAGGATAATCGTAACTTGGTCGGAACGATGGATGAATCGGCTGTTGGAGGAAAGCAAGGTCATGACTCGACTTCGCATCTTCCGAACGGCACCGCGCTTCCACCATCTCCAGACTTCGGTAACTCCTCAACATCGACCCTTCCTCGAGAAGATGATGTCTCATCGTTGCGGAACGGCTCGTCGGAATCTACTTGGGAAGTCATCTCACAAACATCCAACACCGAAAAGCCTTCGGATTCGGCGGAGGAGAAGGCTGGTAAAGACAAAGGCAAAAAGAAGTCTACACCAAAGGAGAAGATTGTCAACAAGCCGCTGTTGGAAGCGCCACTTCCAACATTCAATATTTGGAAACAACGTGCAGAGGAAGCAAAATCAAAAGTGGCCGTGCAACCCATCCCATCAAAAGACCTCCCGGCCGCCCCTCCTTCAGATTCGCAATCGAAAGTTGTCACCGCCGCAAGTGCTGAAGCAAAGACTGAGAGTCGCAGTCGTACCGAAAACACTCCACCACGGATGGCGAAGAACAATAGGAATGGCACGGCAGACACCAAAACAGGCGAGAAATCTCGAGAGCGCAAGTATGACGACGGTACTCGTCGTGGACGGCGCATGTCTGTGGGAATTGGTGGTGAAGACAAGCCGCAGCCAGGTTCTATGAGCGCTCCTCTGCCATCAATGGGCGACTCGGAATTGTGGCCCACTCCATTGACCGCACAAGATGAGGGTCGTAAGCGAGGACAGGATAAAGTTGAGAATAAGTCGGGCAAGGACGGTGGTGCAATAACTTCAGCTCCAAAGGGTAAGACCGGCTGGATTAATGTTCCGTTCGAACCCACGGTTGTCTTCAAAACGCCCATACCTAACACAAATTCCCGACGGGGTGGAAGAGGTGGTAGAGGACGAGATGGCGCAAATCGGGGCTCTTCCAACAGCCAGCGTACATCTTTACCTGGTGAGAAGAGTGAGGGCAATGAAGTTACCACCAATGGTGATGTCAAACGCAGTGGACGTCAACAAACTTCTCGTAGCTCGTCGCCACCGAAGAATCAGAGTGGGACGAACAACGATACGAACACTCGAAGAGAGTCCCGTAACTCCATGCAGCTCTCTACAAGTAGAGAGCCAACAGAATCTGCAAACGCAGCTTCTCAGAGATCCACCTCTCGTGACTGGACCAACTTGCAGAACCAAAATACTCAAGCAGGTGTGAGCTCGCGAAACGTTACATCCTCGAAACCACGACAGAGCCGCTCTGCCGACAGCGCTTCAAACGCCACTCAACCCAAAGAAATTGGACCCAACGTTGCCGCCCAGCAGAGTGGACCGAGTTCCAAAGAAGAGGACTTGTCTCAGAACGTTCCAGGTAGCACTGTAGACCATGACGAACTTGATGGCGTCAAGTCAGCAGAGCGAAGACACTCGGCTCAGGAGGGATTCGGAATTCCTAGATTTACTCCAGGTGACCGTCGGAGCAGCGTCTTCTCTTATGGGTCTCGTGATCGCTTTGAGCGTGGCAGAGGTAGCGGTCGTGGCAGAAATGGCCAGGGCTTCCATCATCCAGCCCCTGGTCAGCCATTTGCGAATGCAGCTGTTGCGGGTATTAGTTCAGCATCACACTATGGACTTCCACGATCTCCAACACAGTTTCAACAAGACAACTTCTTTGGTCAATCCCAACAGTCTCAGCCTGGCAGATCCTATCGTAACCCGGCCCGAGCTCAGTCCATTGCCTCGGAATCTTTCTATGGTCGGTTGACTAACGGATATGCTGGTCAACCTTTGACTCCTCTGCAATCGTTTGTGGGCGCGTCTGGCCAACTATACGACTTCTCAAACATGTATCCAATGACTGCGGTGCCGTTTTCTCAGTTCGTGGATCCGTTCGGCCTCTCTTCTCTCGTTCGCAGCCAGCTGGAGTACTATTTCTCCATTGACAATCTCATCAAGGACGTTTATCTACGGTCTCACATGGATTCAAAGGGCTTTGTTCTGTTGAGCTTCATCGCACAATTCAATCGACTGAAGCAACTCACGACCGATATCGAGCTTATCAAACTCGCCATTCAACAGAGTAACGAAATCGAACATAAAATGGGATCCGATGGAAAGGACAGATTACGCAAGCGTGAGGATTGGGAAAAGTGGGTTCTTCCGATGAATGAAAGAGATCAAACGGCTCAGAATGATGGCCCCGAAAGTGTGAGCTATCCTCCTCCCCCTCAGCCTCAAATGATCGACAACACTCTCGCCATACGGCATCCATCTCTTTCGATACCTCTCAGCCCGACCCCTGGTGTAGATCTAGCTCTACAACCTATGGCGGTCATGCCTCCCCTTGCCAATGGTCTTGGTGGACACGACATGACCGACCCAGGAGCCTACACAGGCTTGCAGACCTCACCGACTGCAATTTCCTTCGCTGGTGATGCTCTTCGTTCGCCAGACACTATGTTCTCACCACCAGAAATCCCAATGAACGGATCGCTCGAAGTCGAACCAGATAACTTCTCCGATCACAAAATTCCTGAGCTAATGGTGCTGGAACGAGTTCAAGGAAGCGTTGATGCAGGCGTACCATCTATGTATCAACCCGAATCTTCCGCTCCAGAACAATCGGAGCAACAAGCAGAGAATGCGGTTCAGGCGTCGCAGAATGGCTTGCCGGAGAACGATGCCAGCTCCGTTTCTCAAGGGACGGTTTTACGGTATGACCATTGAACCACTCTTTGATGACCAAGATGCTGATTCCGCCCTGCGAAACAGAAATGCATCTGGCACAGAGCCGAACAAACCGATCCATGGGCTTGGTCTAGACGAAATGGGCGGTGCGGTCCCTTCGAGCAACTCTCCGACCGCCAATTCGACAAGGTACTGGGTGAGAGACAAAGATTCTCCTTCTAGCGAGCTTCCACCCAAAGCCATACCGATGCCTTACCTGGACTTGCGCGAAAAGGCTCTTTCTCAACGTACCGCCGCGCCGGCAAGCTGCCCTTACCCCATGCAAGTGCTTTATTCGTTCTGGAGCCACTTCTTGGTCCGGAATTTCAACACTGGCATGTATAATGAATTCAGGCATTTGGCTCTGGATGATGCTGATAACGGTATCGAAACTGGCAAGGACTATCTGCTGAAGTATTATGCCGCTGCACTGAATCGACAGGATCCTATTAGAAGCCGGCTGGCTCGTCACTACGTTCAACTCGCGCAGAGCGAGAATGGTCAACCAAGGCATCCGGCTACCGATCAACTTCGCTCCGCTTGGCGTGATCCGGTGCTTACCGTGGGAAGTCGGATGAGGCTTCGAGACTATATCGACCCTGAACTTCTTGCAACTCTCGACAGATGAATCAGACTCTTTGCACGACTGTAATGGCCTGACCAGGCGACTTTCCCCAAAGCTTAAATGGATTTAATCTGACGAATTCGATTCATCTCGGTGGTTTCCGACTTTGAGTTATCCGTACATTTTGCCGACTCACGGGGATATTTTAACTTTCTGCGGTGTCCGACTGGACAACATCACATACAATCACAAACGACTCTCTTCTAAATCTCGCTGCATCAAAAAGTCATTGCGCTCCTGGCGTTCACATCTGGTACCTTTGGGCATTCTGTGGAGCTCCACCTGGCCGGTGACACACTTATGCATTCTATTTCTCGATTTTGCACGACCAACATCATAGACTATTCCACAGGTTAAGGCAATTCAGCTGTATGTATGATGCTACTGGCTTCTACTCTCACCTTCGGCTTGGCTTGTTTCGCTGCTGCTGCTGCTGCTACTGCTATCTACACTTCGTCATGGAGGAAATCTACCACGGCAAGGTCGTGCCCCAGCTTGCCGCAAAAGCGGCGCTGGAGATGAAAATGGGGGTGGCCTGAGGGAAAGTATTGCTGTTGGAAGAGAAGCGATGATGGCCGGGGACATCTTCGAGCTGGATGCCCTTCTCTGGAGAATGTCCCAGATCCGAACGGGTTCGTCGCCAAGCCTAATCCTCTCCACAGATGTACTCCGTCGAGTCCCGTAGGGCTGGATCATTCTTCTTGCATATGGGAGTTTCATTTTAATATCATGGCTGATACTCCCATTGAGGAGCTCGCTAGCATCAAATGTCAAATTATGTACGAAACCGCACAGCTTCCTTTCTCATCCGATTCTTGGGTGATGTGGCTACTTGCAAACTCAATTGTGAAACTGATAGAAAGAGTGCAGATCTGGCAGAAATTGTAAATTGTCATGACGTCTACGAATCTTCTATTTGAGAGCTATTCAATTACATCTCGATAAGTGAAGCCATGATCGTTACGACTTTGTAGGAATATCGCGGGGAGAAACAGAGGGACCCTGCCACGTGATTCGCCACTTCAGCCTTCCAAGAGCTACTCCAATGTATGCCACCACTCTTTCTTGTTCACCATCGCATCCTTCTCCGGATTGTGGTTTCAGATCATCATGGCGCCCGCCCCGGGCTCATTCCACGTATTGGTGGCCAAGAATCTTAAGATTCTTAGGTGAGTATTCCTTTTATCTTGATTCGAGTGTTGTGTTTGTTAACTAGGCAACAGGCTTGCCGTACAAAAGACTTCTCAATTCCTAGGGACTAAAGCTCCTATTGCTTCACGTTCAGTTGCACAAGCAGAGCCAATTCTCGCTCGTGTCACTCCTCGTCAGCCAATTCATCCGGCGGCATTCCTTCGCCAGGGCAAACGATTGCTCTCCTCGTACACCGGCTTCACCTCGTCTATTCGCCACTTCACTACCTCTCAAGCAAGAAATGCAGGCGTCAAGTATGATCGCTCTGCATTCCCGGCCTCTCGAGTCGCAACGGCTATTAGCCGCTCCACTGGCCGCGCGCCATTTGCATCCACTCTGCGTCCAAACCTCACCGGAGGTGCATTGGGTCGAACAGCAGGAGGCTATAGCACCGGTGCCGGTCGAATCGGAGGAGCGCGATACTTCTCACACGGCCCAGCCGCACAAGCACAAGTCGTCACCAACGTATCGCAAGCGGTGCGCGCCTTCTGCCTGAATGGGCAGAAAGCGCTATACGACGGCGTAGACGCCCGCAGCGGCAAGCCGCGCTACAAAGCGGTATCGCCGCTGCAAGAGCAGGCGCTGACGACGCTCGACGGCGTGCCGCCGGCCTCGCCCGGCTCGTACATCGACTTCGCCATCAACCCGACGATCACGGCGCTCACGCCGCTGCGCGTCGTCACGGGCTTCCGCGGCGCGCCCGCATCGCTGCACACCGCCGGCCTGCTCGACGCCCTGAGCAGCGACTTCTCGCGCGCGCTGGCCGAGCTCGCCGCCATCCTGGCGGACCTGCGGCGCCTGGCCGAGCTCGGCGACCTGCCCATCTCGTACCGCGCCGCGGCGGCGCCCGCCCTGCGCGTCCACTTCCCCGGCTGCGACGCCGCGGCCGTCGACGCGCTGGCGGTGGAGCTGGGGCTGCGCCGCGGCGTCGTCGGGCAGGACCCCGACTTCGACGCGTTTGCCGGCGCCGAGCTCGCGCTGCTGTTTCCGTTTGCGCCGAGCGCGGCGGGCTCGGAGCGCGGGGCGCTGCAGCATGCCCGCCCGCCGCCGTGGCCCGCCGACGAGCCCGACCCCATCTTGTTCAGCGACGAGGAGTCGACGCGGTCGGAGTGCGGCTTCGAGGTTGATGCTGTTGAGGTGGCGGCGCTGCCGTGGGCCGACAGCTCGCCCAGCGGCTACGAGAGCGTGCACTCCAGCGAGCTGGAGAGCTCCGCGCGCGTGCCCGAGAGGCATAGCCGTGCTACGCCGCTCGAGTATCAGGGCTTCGAGGGCATCTACCGCTTCATGGAGATGTGCGATGCTTCCGCCAGGAAGTAGGTGGGCTTGTGGGGCCTCGGACTTGGCTAAGATTGTCTCTCGGTGTGCCGGGTGGATACCCTGCGCTTTGGTTTGTGGTTGCTTGGTAACGACGCTCTTTGAGGATTTCATTATAGCATCTTGAATGTTATAGCGTCTTGAATGTACTTGTTAATTGACATTTATCATTGAATCTTACAGCGAAAGCACAGTCGAACGCCTTGCAATGTGAATTAGAATTGAGAGACGCTGATGTAAACGACAGTCGTATTCGGCTGTGAGAGCTGATGCTATATTCTACTCTAATCCTGACGTGGAATCATTACAGGTCTTCATAACCATCGTAAATCCCGTTGATGCTTTTATATTTCTGCTTAATGGAACTGCACAACGCCGGCCTCATTCGCCTGAGCAATGATCCTCTTCTTGTAATCATTGATCGTGCCATCAAAGTGCTCGACGCTCCCCTTATCACACACCCACAAGCTAGTACATACCTCCTGCAGAAAGTAAACGTCGTGGCTAACCACCACCACGCCACCGGCAAAGTTCTTCAGCGCCGCCGACAGCGCATCCATAGCCTGGGTATCAAGATGGTTGGTGGGTTCGTCCATGACCAAGATATGCGGGTTGGTCATGGACAGGCACGCAAAGGCAACGCGCGACTTCTGGCCTCCAGACAGCGTGTCCATCTTCTGCAGGCCGGTCATGCCGGTGATGCCGAAGGCGCCGAGGTGGCGGCGGTACTCCTCGTCGGTCTTGCCGGGGAAGCGCTGCGCCATGAAGGTCACGGCCGACGCGTTGAGGTCCAGCGCGTCGACGTGGTGCTGCGCGAAGAAGCCGATCCGCAGCCGGCCGTGCGCCGATATCAAGCCCGTGAGGGGCTGCAGCGCGCCGATGAGCAGCTTGAGCGCCGTGGTCTTGCCCGCGCCGTTGGGCCCGATGATGCCGATTCGGCTGTCGAGCTGCACATCCAAGTCGACGTTGCGCAGCAGCACCGCGTCTTTGGTGTACCCGAACGACACGTTGCTCATCTGCAGAATGGGAGGCGACAGCTTCTCCACTTCTGGGAATCTGAAGACCACGCTGTACTCCGCTTCCGGTGGCTCCAGAACTGGCATCCTCTCCAGTTTCTTGATTCGTGACTGTGCTTCGCTGGCCTTTGACGCGTTGTAGCGGAACTTGTCGATGAACGATTGCAGATGCGCTCGCTCCGCCATCTGTTTCTCATACTCACGCTCAGCCACCTTCCGCCGTTCTTCTTTGGTGGCATAAAAAGAATCAAAGTTGGCTCCTTTGTAGTAGTCCAGGCGTTCGGAGTGTTGGTGGATAATATCTGTTGCAACTTCGTTGAGGAAAGCTCTGTCGTGGGAGACTACGAGTACAGTAGATGGGTAGTGCTGTAGGTAGTTCGAAAGGAAAGTAATACTAGGAACGTCGAGGTTGTTGCTCGGTTCGTCAAGCAGAAGTAGATCTGGCTCGCAGAAGAGTGCTCGAGCAATTGCTATTCTCATTCTCCAACCACCGGAGAAGGTCTTGGTAGGATGTTGCTGGCGTTCGGCAGAGAAACCAAGGCCTGCAAGGATACTTGCTGCTCGTGATTCGGCCTTGTCCGATTCCATTTCGGCCAGTTTGTTGAAGATGTCACTAAGAGTTGTATCCAGTCCTTCTCGCTCCTTGTCCAGACGTACAGCGTCACCGGCCGTGTCCGCTACTGATGATCGCTGAGCTTCGATCTCGGCTAGCTGCTTTGTGATCTTCTCCTGCTCTTTGAGCAAATGTTTACGCCAAACATCAGCATCCAGTACGGCCTGCAGAGCGGGAGTGTCATCACCGGTCACCTCTTGCTCAACGTGCAATATGGAGATATGGATTGGAACAGCCACTTCTCTTCGGCTCAGTGCTCTAAGGAACGTGGATTTACCGATACCGTTCTGACCAACCAAGCCATACCTGCGGCCATATGCAAGGGTGAGATTGGTATCAGTGAGAATTCTCTTGCCTGCTATGGTCACGTCGATGTTGTCGACCTTTATGTCTTTGCTTCTGGCACTCGAGTCGCTACCGAGCTGCAGTGGGTTTACTTGCATGTAGAATTCTTCATACGACTGCACCTCACTCGGCTGATTGATCAACCTAGACGCCTCATATTCGACGTTCTTCATTACTTTGCGTTGCTGCTTGGCGGCAATCTTGCGCTCGGCCTTCTCGAGCTTCTTGCGGTCGACCCGCGACTCCACCCTCCGGCCGGCAGCGGCTTCGAGATCGATGGTGGCTGTGGCTAGAGCCAGAGTCGACGATACATTTCGCTGTGATCCTACGTGGATGCTTTGATCCAACCTGCGCGCGGTTGGAGCAAGCACTCGGCGCTCGCCATTTACGCCACTCGCTGAACTCAACCGGTCAACAAATTTGTCAACGAGACTTCGGATGGCCGTCTCATTGTTGGACGACCAGTCGCCGGAAGCAGAGAGTAGCAGGGCAGTCACAGCATCGGCAGCATCCTCCAACGGTGAGGGAGCGGTTGGATCAGCGTCGGGTACGTACAAGTTCACGGCATGATTCAAGTAGCCAACGGCGTAGTCGGAGACCAGGGGGTCGATGGTTGGGATACGGGATCTGATCTCAGCCTCCATGAAGGGCTCGTGATGTGGAGAGAGAGAGAGAGAGAGAGAGAGAGAGCGATTCCTTTGACGTTAGTTTCTTGGAGTTTGGGCAGGTGGTGCCGTTGCATGGAAGTGACACGAGAAAAATTCGAGGGCTGTGGGGAATGGTGATTCGCCCAGGCCAACGGCTGCAAGTGACTCCTCGGACCAGCAGGAATATTAACAGCTCCAAGCAGCGAACCGGGCGTGCTCACGCTCAGAGTAAATCACTGAGTCTACGGACCGGATTCGCCCGTCAGACAGTCAGAGTTCTCACGGGACGGTTATTCATCAGCGGGCCGCTAAGTTATGGTTGCTTTGCTATGGTTCTACGTTTAGAGTACACGGACGCAGCACAGGCACAGTGTCTCGCCGGCTCCACCCCATCCTCTCCGTTCCTTCGTGACAGGCTGCTTTGTTCCGGGCTTGTTTGGCGTTTTCCCGGCGTCTGACACCAGAACGCGTTCCAACGGCCGGCCAGGACATAGCTTCGTGCAGGCTGAGGGGCAATACAGTATCTAACCACCTCTAACCATTCCGCGTGGCTGAACGCGCCAGTGACGCCAAGTCCCGCGAATGGCGCGTTCGCTCTGATCGCCCAGATTGACTAGATGAGGCCATCTTACGCCGTTTCGCCCTCCGGTGGTCTTCCGCCTGCTTAAAATGGTGCTCCCAAGACATCCCTCTCTGGTGAGACCCAGCCATTAATCACGGCGATATATGCCTCAATGAAAGGTCGTTGTGACACGAGCGCCTAGCTGGAAAGTCGCCGAATGCCAGGTTTTTGCTGCTCGCCCCAACTCTTCCTTCTCATAGCAGCGTCTCAGCACGGAAGAATGTTCCGCTTTGGAGGGAATGGTGTGCGTTTCAGCGTTTCATATAGGCGACTTGCGGCCCTTTGGTTTAGTCAGTGCGTGCAGCCGGGCAGAGCTGAGCATCTGTGCATGTCCAGGTAGGCCCGAACCGTCAGCAGGCCGAGGCGGTATCGTAGCACTCAGTCAGCAACGAGAATGATCCAGCTGTGCTACATGGACGAGCTCGGAAAGACGACGGGCAGTCAAATTCCAAGGAAACAGAGCCACAAACGGAATCAATGGATTTAGGTGACGTCCACCAATAGCTCGCGGCGAGCGCCAGCGGCGTCTTCTAGAAGGCATCGAAGCACTCGTGTGTCTTGTGTCGCGCTGCTATTCCGGCGCTTCATCTCATGTCTCACGACTCGCAAACAGCCGACGGGAGTGGGTGGAGAATGGTTGCTGGATTCGGGATGGGCGCAAACAAGCGCGTCGCGTTAATTCATATTTTCACAGGAATGGTAAATAAGGCGATGACGATGGCGTTCTCCACAAATCCTTGCTTGCAGGAACCTGCAGCGCGGATACGATCGCTGGGACAGATCCTCGGCGTCTGAATGGCCGGCCACCGCGTTACACGGTGTTCTCGTGGGACGATTCTTGCCTCTGAAGAAGAGGTACAAGACGCTGACACGCAAAGGATTCTGCGGCTTCCGGGCCACAAGCTGTCCCCGATCCGGCTCGATGCTTCATGCTTCATGCTGGCTGTTGTTCTGACCGGTTCGTTTTCCGTTCACTGCCTGATAGGTAATTAAGACGGTCGTGCTGGTGATGAGCTAGTCTCGGTACCTCACCACGACATGATGATCCCGGCAATTAATAGCAGGTGTTTGTGGGCTGCGCAATATAGTGAAAAGCAAAAACACGCGGAACCGCCAAGGGCACTGTCGTTTGTCCATCCACTGCCGGCCGTGCTTTTATTGGACACACGCGCTCAGCCCGAATTATGGGTTTCGCGTTTTGGAGCGGAGGCGGCCCTGGCCCTACCCTGTCTGATCTCTGGCTCCTGGATGGGCTGCTGCTCGCTGCTGCTGGTCTTGTCGTGCATGCTCCTTTGCCTGCTCATCAAGTTACGCGGGTCATGCACCGACGCTCTGGCGACAATCACCACTTCAGGCCGGCTGGCTGGCTGACTGGCTGGCTGGCTGATGACTGGGTGTGTCGGCATGCCCTTCTGCTTCATACCCGCAACAAGCAAATTGCATTCCCTCCACCTCCCGCTGTCTCGAACCAGCTGCCTGGCATACCATTTCCTTTTGCTTTCTTGTTGACCATCCCGTTGGCAGACCGGGGTCGAGGCGAATTCTCAAACCACCAGAACCAAAAGATGCATGTGCTCACACGGATCCCACCCGAGAAGAACAGGCATTTCCCACGTAAGGTAGGCAGGTAGCACACGGAACTGTGTTTTTCACGTAGCAATGGGTACTGGCGTGCGTGCGTGCGTGCGTGCTGTCATGGTGACGGGTGCTATCAGAAATCAATTCACAAACAGCTGCGCTGCGCTGCTCGGCTTTGACCAACGGGGGCCGGAATGGCATTGGGCATAGGCTAGCGAAAGCAAGACTATCAATGCCCCGTCAAACCTAGGTAGATGCTTGATTGATTTTTGTCGCCATTACTTGCTGGGCTGCGCCCGCTTAGGTATACCTTGCTTTGTTAGCCGTCAACGCCAAAAATCTCCACTGACACTAGTTACCCAAGGTAGACTCGGTCAGCCTCTCTCTCTCCTCACCAAAACTTCCCCTTCCCCTCGACAGTGACCAGTCATCTTGTGCTTCTCTTTGTCTTCGGGTTACTCGACAACAACCGTCGCCATCACCTGTCGACCTACTTCGGTCGGCACACGACGTTCGCATTCCTTCGCTTGGAGGGCTCCTTTTGGCAACGCTGTGCCTCTGATCTCTCCGCCATGCGATGAACTCGACGTGCCACTCCCGTCAGCACCACCTCCTCTCCACCTCTCTTCCTCCGCAGGCTTCGGGGTGTCGGTGCTAAGGAAGCATGAAAACCGTTCCTACCGTACGTTCTTCACCTGTTCCTGCTGCCATCGGTGATTTTGGACGCGCGTGAACCCGGCGCGTGCCCTTGTGTTGACGGACGGAATACGTGCCTCTTGTCTCAGAACCCCCACACGACCTTGTTGTTTCGAAATATTACCGCGTCTGCTCGATCCCAATGCTAATCGTGACCTCTTATAGCTGTGTGCCGCTGCCACCATCGTCGGCGTCTCTTCAGTAGGCTATGCGTTGGGTCGTCCAGAGCAAGCGCAGCCTGACCGACCGGCAACCGGCAAGAGAAAGCACTCTTCGGAGATGCTGGACCAGTCAATGCCGTCCCAATTGGTAGCTGGTCTGCCGAATGCTCCTTACAACAAGAAGACGTCTCCCAAGTCTTCCGGTGTAGAATCTCGCACACGCTCGAATGTACGGCAGAGCCTCGAGCGACGCAACTCCATTCGGAGAGGCCGGGCAGTATTAGCGGAGCCGAATGTTAATACTCAAACCCAAGACGACGTGGATAACTCCAAGGTCGTGTCCAAGTCCTCGTTGGACCTAGGCCCTCGACTGAACTTGCGGTCGAGACCATCGTGGATGAAACGTCTGTCAACAATGTCTTCTCTGGATTCGCACTCCTCAGCAAGTCCACGACCCGAATCTCCCATCATGTCAACCCCTACGCCAGCCCAAACGAGCTCGAACGCGTCTCCTGCAAATCTTCAACGCCGCTCGATGGCCACTCTGACAGACTCGTCATCCAGATTGCCTCCAAACAAACTCGTCAAGCGATCATCTTCTCAACGATTCGCCAGCGAGTACCATTCGAACTCCAAAGTTGCATCGGCTAAGAGACCTATCACTAGCCATGGCCGAACTTACCAACTTCGACGTTCCGCAAGCAAAACTGGGTCTCCTTTCGCAGAGCCAACCCCCGCGTTGGTGGAGAAAAGGACCGAAGGATCGAAGCATTTATCACCGAACAATCAAAGTCAGATAAACCGAAATGCCCGAGAAGGAATCGGTAGATGGCGGCAATTCTTCTCCGTGAAAATTTCAAATCCAAGTGTTGTGCCGAAGAAGGCCGCTCGCGAAGCTAGGAGTATGAAGAGAATTGTTCCTGAGGACGGCTGCTTGCCAACACTCGTCACAGCGAAGTCGATTCTCACTTCATCACTGGATGTCGACGAGAGGTATGAGCCGGATGATGAGAGTATTTTCTTCTCCAGCCGTCCCGGTTCCGCTTATCTCGACGCACTTCCTTTCGATACCGTTAATGACAAACCGTTGCCAGTGCAACAGCAAACACAAGTCAACCTCGACGAGCAAACTTCAGCTGAACGTGCCCCACGTAAATCATTTTCATTGCACGAGCTGCTCTCGCTCGGGCCATCTACGCAAAAGTCATCGCCAACACTACCTCGCAACATCGCTCGCCGACTATCCCGCAAGGCTGCACGAAGAGTTTTCTCCGAACCACTTGCGGCCTTGGGCATAGGCAGGACTTCTATGGATGTTGAAAGGCCATCGAAACGTCGTGACATAACAGATCCTACAATATTTCAACGAGTTACCTCATCACACGGTGCGTCGAATAATCGACGACCCTTACAGTCGTCACCTATTGGCGGCGGAATACCCTCATCACCTTTCACATTTTCATCAGAAACGAGGTCTCAGAATTCTCGCTCCGAAAACCGCTCGCCAAGCATTCCTCAACAGTCTGCGTTCCTAGGAACGATGAAGCTGGACGGTCGCTCCTACTCACCAATCCTCACACAGTCTAACACACGGCCATCAGAGCATTCCGCTGCACCTTCTGAGCGTGCATCAACCCTGGTTGGTTCTGACACGGAGATGAGAGGCAACAACACCATTGAAGAAGACGAGACAGACTACGGAGGTGAAACACTTTTCGATAGTGTAAGAACTCGAACCACTCGCAGCGCTTCTGGTGCTCGAGACCACCGCATCGAGACCATCTTTGATGAATCTCCACCGGCTCGCAAATCTGGAATCTTTCTCACTCAAAACAGCACGACGCTAACAAGGCCCGCTGGCGACGTTGATGGATTCGGCCGAGAGCAAGAGGATATCATGGAGGAAGATGAAGGTCTAACCACTCCAGTTCGCACTATTCGATCCGATAGGGCAGATGACGGCTCACCAGTCACACGTCGTATGAACTTGAGAAATCGCTCTCGATCACCCCTGCCATCTCGCCTTTCAATCCCCTCATCACCGCCTGAGCTGTCCAAGCCTTTGAACCTTGGCACTCTCGAGTATGACGATGAACTTCAAGAGGAAGATGAGGAAAGCCGCTGGTCATGCCTTGATGAAGAGGAAGAGCTCGATGATGGTACTGCCAACGATGATTGGGTTGTTGAAAGAGTCGCCACTCCAATGGCCATGACAAGACCCAGTCCATTCCTCGTCGCTGCAGGAAGTCCTACCTCATCTCATATGCCTGATCTCATCATTGGAAGCACAAAAGACTCGAAGCGCGACACCATCACCAGTCTCTTCGAGTGGTCAGAGCACCCACCTGAGAAAAGCCCTGGAAATCGAACTCCACCTCGCCCACGGACTGTACATGGCAAGAAAGACACCCATGAGCGTGGAAGTCGCTCCGTCGGTCGTCGAGCACCAAGTGCACTACATGTCCGTAGTCAAAGTGTTCCCGTTGTTCCAAATGCTTCGGATAACCGTGAGGTTGTTGTCACAAACAAGTTCGGTACCTGGGGTGTTGGAAGCAAAGGTGTTAGCGAAGACTGGGATGACGACTTCGATTTCGGCGAAGCCGGCGGTGATAACAAGAATAAGAGCAAAGACGACCGCGATGAGAGGCGCATTGACAGTGGTATCGCTATGCGTATTCCTCAAACCATCCGTGAGCGTCAAGTGAACGTCGTTAACAACATCAGCCTTGTGAGGGAGTTTGGTCTTCACGTTGAAGAACTGAAGACCGTCCGCGCCCGTGCCATGAGCCTGGGCTTGTTCGACGAAGATGGTAGCCTGCACAATATTCTTGACGAGATTGATGGGATTATCGAGCTTGCCGATCAAGATACAGAGGAGTTTTCGGTTGCACGTCGATTGACTCCACCGTCATCTCCAAGTTTTGATACTTCCGCCTTTAACGACATCGCTGAAGGACCATCCGCATTCGAGCCGAAGGCCGGAGCCCGCCGCTGCCTCAGTGCTGATATCACTGAGCAGAAAACAACACCACTTAGTGCGCGTAATCGGCGAAAGACTCTCTTGTCAAGTGACACTGGTGTACACAGCACGCCAGCTAGTCAAACCTCGGCCAATATGCGTACTTCTTTAGCTGCTTCGCCCACCAGCACTGTCCTTGGTGCGAGGCCTCGAAAAGATTCGGAAGCCATTGCACGCTCAGTGATTGAGGCGCTGAAGAAGGGTAAGAACGGCAAAGAGACCTATCTGAAGTTGCAACCCGTTCCCTCTAATCAACGTATCCATTTCGACACAACTACGTTGAGTCGAATTGTCCCTCTCGTCAACGGGCTGGTTCGTCAAGTCAAGCAAAAGATCCGCGAAGTGGAGAAGCTTGATCTTAGTCCTACTTCGAGCCCTGTGCCACCGGCTTCCCAAATGGATCCTCCTTTGACGAAGATCTTCCGAAACCCAGGTCGTCCTCGGGCGACTTCCACTCCTAGACTTTCAGGTGAAAGCTTTCGGCCTATTGATGAAATGGCCGAACAGATGAAGGTCATGACTGTAATGTGAAGGAAATACAGAACTGGATTCGACACGATGCGGCTGTTTCCCCTTGCAACGGTTTGACTCAACACCGACCCTTTAATGACTGCATTCATGATGGCATAACATGGTTGCCAGCGAGGTCCTAGTGATAGCTTTGGCTTCCCCCTTTTCTGTTTCTCTTTATCACGGCATCAAAACGCCTGTACTACTACTGGCATCAGCATTGCAACACGTTGCATCTGCATCTCGCGTTGAACGACTCGACCATGCCCGCACTCATCTGCTAACTTTCGAGCTTTTTTTGGTTGTCCTTTTTACTTTCCAGCATCGGCACATCGGGATATTACAATGGCATCATAACCTGGGTGGGAAAAAGTGTATTGATTCATGGCAAACTTACGGAGGATTTTCAGGGCAACTCTGTCTTACAGCTGGATAGATTCTAGCGAGAGGCTATGAAACAGTGGGCGGCAACCGATTGTGAGGTGACGTGGGCGGGCAAGTCAGTCTTTCGATTGGGATACATCATTCCTCCCTATCTTAGATCACACTCTGTCCCATGAAGTACTGTTGGTTGTGCTTCTGCTATGCATTGAAGCGTTATCATTCTTTCAAGCTTGTCTTCGGTCTGTACAAAAGTGGCGTCCCGGAGTTTTTGCACCATATCTCAGCGTTTGTGGGAAGAACATGCTACTGTATTGCTTTACACCGCGGCTAAGAATGGCTGGGATAAGAGTGTCGAGAAGAGGACAAATGTATGACTATGCACGGCCGAAAAGGTACAATTGGAAGGATGTTATGTCGTATACTATTGGGAAGCGCGAGTTCATACATCGCCCCGTTCGTGATCCGGGATAATGCTTCGTCACACAGTGAGGCTTTGCGTCCCAAGATTTCAAATTCCAAGCCATGTCTCGGTCTATAGCGGGCAGTTACTGCAGAACAAGCAACCGAGCGTAGGTCACGTGTCTTGGCATTTGACTTCTTGCTTTCGGAGAAAGGCCAACCAGAACGCAGCCTACCAGATAAATTTGTCGCTGCAGATCAAAACGTACATGGTTACGAGCTCCACCTTCCAACCCTTGTAGCTTTCATTGCCACCTATCTGCCTTCAGTTACATCTTTCTGTAGTCTATTCAATGCACCCAAATTTAAAGGAAAAGACCCGCATAGAAACGCGGAGAGCTGCAGAACAATCAGCCATCTCCTTCTGATCCCAGTATCGTCTAGAAATCTCTTTCTCCTTCGGCATACCGCTAGGTCGAAGTTCGTTTCTCGCCATGTTTGTTGTACAATTGTTCAGTTTGCTGTTTCTACTGCTTCCCTTTTCAATTGCGCAATCGTGCTCTGTATCATTGACGGCGAGCTATCCCGCGCCATCCGTAGCCCCTGGATTCTCTGCGCGCTTGATCGCAAATGGACTCACTGCTCCACGAGGCATCATCTTCGACAGTGACGGCCATCTTCTCGTTGTTCAACAGGGTTCGGGTATCGTTTCGTTAACATTGACCGACGATGGTGGAGACTGTCTCGGAGTTTCATCGAAGGTCACTGTCATCAATGATACATCGGTACATGGCATACTCAGTCTGGGATAAAGCGGTGGCTGACAGGTATATAGCTGAACCATGGCATTGAAGTATCCGATGATGGCAAGACCCTCTATGCATCCAATCCAGATATGGTATTTGCTTGGGCCTATGATGCAGGCTCGCAGAAGAACACATCTTTGCCAACGACTCTTGTCACCAATATGTCCAACTCAGATCACACAACGCGGACGCTGTTGCTGTCTCAGAAGGTACCAGGACTGCTGCTAGTCAGTAGAGGAAGCACCTCGAATATCGACCCATTGGCGGAAGATATCACTTCCGGCCACAGCCAGATCAAGGCGTTCAATATCTCTGATGTCACAAATCCCTATGATTTCACCAACAGTGGTACACTGCTAGGCTGGGGTTTGCGTAACTCTGTCGGTGTCGTCGAACATCCAGTGACTGGCGGAATCTTTAGTATTGAGAATTCTGCTGACGACGTTGAGAGAGATGGTGTGGACATCCACGAGAATAACCCAGGAGAGGAACTGAACTTCCACGGCTACCTCAATGGTACCAAGTACTATGCTCAAGGCCAGAATTACGGTTATCCAACTTGCTATTCAGTTTGGAACGTCAGCGAGATTCCTGACAATGGCAATCTGACTGTTGGAAGCCCCTTTGCGATTGGAGATATGAACTCCACCGTGAACGATACCATCTGTGACGATTCGACAATCCCAGCAAGGTTGACATTCCAAGCACACTGGGCGCCCCTGGATATTAAGTTCAACACCAACGGAACCACACTATGGGCGACCAGCCATGGGTCCTGGGACAGAACGGTACCCACTGGATACTTGCTGTTTGCTCTGGATTTTGAAAATGGCCAGCCCACGCAACCGGCGAATAGCACTACGGCTGCTATTTCTATTGTCTCGAACCAGAACACTTCAAACTGCCCTGATTCATGTTTCCGACCGGTCGGACTGGCATGGGATTCGAAAGGGAGGCTGTTCATGAGTAGTGATTCGACGGGAGAGATTTATGTGATTACAACGAGCGAAGGCTTGGCCGTGAATAATGCTACGGCAACAACTGCTGGTGTTCCAGCGGCGACGAGTTCAAAAGCGGCAGCGGCGAACGTAAGAGTACAGGAGGTCGGGTTGTGGACTTTGATCGCTGGGGTTGCGTTCTGGATCTTTTGAAGCAACGGGTGGTGAGTACAACAAGGGTACGTACGTCTGAGGAACTCTTTCTAAGCCAGCACCAGGTCCATTGCCCTATGATCTCGTGTATGTATCGTTCTAAATGTGTAGAGTGAGCAGCTCGCCATTGAACGTATCATTTTCATCGATCTCTTAGGCGCTTAAGATCCATGAGCGACGGCAAATGGTATTGTCGTATTAATGTGTGTCGTTAACGTTTGTTTACCGGTTCAGAAACATCATCGTGGATTCGTGGAAGCTTCGGCGGCACCATCTATGAGTATATCATCATTAAGAGTGGGCAGTAATCTCTTCCTATTGGACGAAACCCTTCAATACTTCCGAGATGGGGCGGGTACTGAAGGATAGAACCGACTCACCGGCCGTCTCACTCGATTTAAAGACTCGGATCAAAGCGAAGATTATTCTCACTTCGCTAATAGATACTTCGAATCGTTTGGCAAATATCCTAAAGGCAAGCTGTCTCTATCATTGAAGGAGAACGTTCTACTGTCATTGGGAGAATCATTGTTCGACACGTCAATAGGAGGGAACTGAACTTTCACACGCTCTCCGTAGCGAAGGAACATAGGATTCCTTAGTAGCCCTCGTAATACGCATCGTAATCCGTCTTCATCGTCATTCGATCGAGGTTGAATGGTACACATCGTGAAGTGGGACGCCATCTTGAGAGAGACTGGTATTATATTTCTGATCTGTCCACATAGCAAAGAGCGTTGAACATGCACTAACGCTTAATAGGGATTTGAATGGTCTGCAACATTTTCCAAATCCCACAATCTACAAAAAATAATCCCCTTCTTTCCCTTCTCGTCTCCCTGTCAACATCCCCCATCTAGCCACTCCTACACAGCAACTTTGTTTTGAAAGCTCGAGATCCTTTGCAATATAGCTTCATCTATATCAGAACATTCTTCTGAAATTGCTTTCATCATGGATCCAGCTGAAGGCGTCCCAAAGGTGCCCCTGAACAAGTTCCCTGTCGAAGTAAGTCCGCTGCCTTCAATCTCGTCCACCCGTGCTAACTTCTCGAAGATCATTCAGGACGTCGCTCGCCATCTTGATGATAAGTCTCTTCTCAACTTGATGTTGGCCTGTCGCGAAGTTTACGCTGCGATTCAAGATCGTGACGCTGGTTTCTGGCGTATCATCTGGTTTGACAATTTCGACGCTCCCGGCAAAAAGTTGAGCAACAAGGCGTTGAAGATAAGCTATCAACGCCGCAAGAAGGCTCTTCGTCGCACTGTCATCACTAGGGACAGGGACGGCGCTATCAGTTGGGAATTGAAGACTGCTCAAGTTGTTCGGGACGTTGCTCTAGGTATGCTCATCGTCGATTCTCGTTGAACGTTGTTTACCCCCAAAACATCAACGAGTCTTAAATACGTTTGTTGCTAACACTATTGAACAGATGCAAAACCTATTGTTGATGAGGATGGCAAGCCATCCAGCCTCAACTTCCTCGCGTTGAAAAAGTTTGTTCAAAACAAAGATGAGTTCATCGGCTATATTTTCAAGCCCGGCTTCATCGGGACCCAACATCCTCGCGAGGTTCTCATTGCGCAGGTGCTCATTGCTCCTCTGGGGTTCGACCCTGACGTCAAACAATCCGTCTTTGGCTCCGGTGACAGCCAAATTCAAGCGTACTTGGCTCCTTGCCAGCAGCAGGTGTTCGTCGGTATTACCAAGGAGCATGTCAACTTGCAATGGCTTCTTCACATCATGAACTTGTTTCGTGCGCACATGATGTGCCGAGATATGGTCACTCTCTTCGATGCATACCACCTCCTCAAAGACTCCGAACGTCCTGGCTTCTGGACGAAGCAGATCCAATACAAAGAGAAATTTGTTCTAGCGAAAGTTTGGAAAGGCACTTTTGGTATGTACTTTTTCCATTATGTCTTGTCGTTATGTTTTTGTAGCTTGTTTGCACTGCACTGTCATGGTTACTCTATGGCTGACTTGGTGCATTAGCATATTTCCACCTTCACGAGATCTTGCCTCTCCGCGAACGCTACCAAAGAAGTCAGGTCGGAAATCAACGTAATAGAGGCAATACGCAGCCTCCAATGACCGACAGGAATTTAGATGAGATGCGCAATGTCATTCATGTAAGTTCGAACCGTCGCCTCACTTTTCATGATGGAACAGAATGATGCTGACGGTTTCATTCAGACAGTCAAGTTCTTCCGCCCAGATAAGCACACCGAAGAAACTCCACCGCATTGGGACAATCTCCTTAATGGACACTGGACCCATCGCCAAGGCACTTCCAGAAAGCCTACAGCTCGCCTCCCATTCGAAGGGGTTGGCTTTGACACCTCGAAGTTCTACATTACCGGTTGGGTCTACCCTCTGCCTCCGCAGGATGGCGTGCCGGGCTGGTATCGTGTGGCGATGATGAAAACATATGTGCCCAAGGACAAAGTCGACGACTACGACAGGCTCTTTGCCTACGAAGGAGTCATCACCCCTGGTGGCCAAATGATGGTCGGTCGTTGGTGGGACCCTGAAACAGCTCATGACGGCATGTACTGCCTTTCCGGACCTTTCATCTATTGGAACGTTGATCTCTCTGTTCCCGAAGACCTCCGTGGCCCCGAAACTGGCGTCGATATCAATGGCATCCCTGGCGTCCAAGATGCCACCATTGCTGCTGGTCTCCAAGGGGACGGCGCCGGCTACAATGCGGGTATGGACTTCCTCCAAAACGCTTTTGACTTCATTCTCTCGTGCAACAGAGGCAACGGAGTCGAGATCATTGACACGGAAGTGCAACATCCAACTGACCTGTTATTTGTAGACATCTCCAACATCACTGCCTCATCTGCGAGCGCAGCTTACACCGCAGCTTTGAACGCTCCACTCCCGTCGGCTGACTTGGAGTCCGATGATGCTGAATCTGATACCGAGGAGCCTTGAATGATTCTGCGTAAGTCATATTCATGGTTATGGCTTCTTCAGCTGCCTGACTGATTTATGACAGATGTTGCACACGGTGCAATGGAACGACTGTCACTCTCATGTCGGGGACACGGCAACTGGCGTTACGGTGAATGCCTGATGAACCGGTTGACCACAGCTCTTTTTCTTTCTTCTTCGATTATGGGTGTGGCCTACTGATGGTGTATCATGGGCTCTTTTATGGGTTTCCTTTCTCGGTTTCTCTCGATTTCCTTTATCGGTTTCATTTATCGGTTTCATGCATGTTTATTTTGTCTTCAGTTTCCTACCAATTTCTTACATTTACGGATTACCCCGGCGCAGATAACCAGCTGGAAATATCAGAGAGGGATGTTTGATATCTGGTTAGTGTCATCTGCAAAGATCTGTGGGCATTTTCATATCGGCTGGGTGGCTTCATATGGATGGGTAGATTCTGCCACGATGGCAGCTGTTTGATAAACAGACACATGCATAGCCTACCCAGCAATCAATTAGTGATCTTGGGAACAAACAAGACTTTGTGAATATCCGTCGTGACATCTCCATTAATAAGCTCAGTCTGTGGTATCTCCATTATATCAAAAACGTGCTCGAACAGGAAAGAAGGCCGCATAATATGGCTAGCAGGCCAACTCAAGCGAACCAAAATATCTATACAATCCGCAGTCTCTTATAAGGGCCCAGAGCGCTCACTCAAACAATCTGCCCGTCTCTCCGGAAGAAACAACCCGCCGCATAACTCTTTCCCCTGACCCTCGTGATTTCGTCATGGTCCTCCGTCGTCGCAGTCAAATTAGGCGTTAACACGGACGCCAGTCCTCGCTCGTGGGGAACTTTAAACAAAAATCGAGATGGTATCAGCTTCGCGGTTCAATTTCCACAGCTACAGCAGAACAACAGGTGATAACAGAAAAGGAGGGTCGCTCAACCTGCCCGACAGCCGCAACAACGCCAAAGCAGGGTGAATAGGAAGGACGAAGGCGATGAAAAGCGCTTTTGAGTGATGCGGGTATTCGTGTGGTGCGAAGCAGTGCAGCAAAGTGCAAGGTGCAGTGAATAACAAAGGGAACGCCCAACGCTTGCCTTCTCGCTAAAGTCTCGTCATATCGTCACCAGCGGCTCGCATTCGTTCGGCTACATGTCGATGTCTGGATTCGGAATCTCGTGGTAGATGGTGTCGGTATTCGGTGCAAAGTCGTAGCGGCGGCGCCATTGCGCCAGTGTCGGTGCCGGCGGGTCGATTTCAGGCGTCAGAGGTCGCGAGGGTTGGTATTTCGTATCAGGGCTCGCTGAAGGATGGGTGACGCCGTTAGGTGTGGGTCGATATTGGGAAGAGTACGATGGAAGAAAGAAGAATGAACTACTGGGTAGAAGCATGGGGATTTGTAAAGGAGGAGATATTTACATGATGAGGGTTGCATCGGGCAGGTGAGAGAATTGTAAAATGGCTGAAAGATAGGATGAATAAACGGTGGACTCACCGACGTCCTCCGCTGGGAAGCTCATTATACCATAGCGGCCCAGGTCAGCATCGCCTGCGGACGCTGTGTTGTTATTCGGATCGTGCTGTTGCTGTGTGCTAGGTGGGTACTCGTTGATTACGTCGAAGGCTTCGGCATGTATGGAGGTCTGCTAAGGAGGTAAAACGAGGCTTGTCAGCTCACCAGCTCACAGCCCAGCCAGTCGCAGGTCATAAATTCGGGGAGGGCACGATGGTTATGCCAGGACGTAGATTCCCGCTTGGAGTCTTCTGGCTTGGGTGTAATGGGTTGGGACTAAGGAGAGAGTGGCAAGCGTGAATACATCTCCACCAGACCGAGTGATTAGGAGGCTGCAATTGCTGCTATGTACTAACCTCGACAAAATTCTCGCCATCAACCTTGACTTCTTTGTCTCGAAGCTTGCGCATTAGTTGTAAAAATACACTGTCCTGAAACTTTTGGCTGTTTTCGTGTGACACCGAGTCCAGCAATTGGCCAGCAACCCTCGATAAGTCGTCATCGTCATCTAGTTTGCGCTCTTGTTGTTGCTTGTCCTCATGTACAGGTTCTTGTTCTAACGCATTCTCCTCAAATAGCGACCTCTCATGCTCCGCAACAATAGAATCGGGCCATTGCGAGACTTTTGATTCTAGTAATATGTCCTGCTCCATGGAGTTGGCCTCTCGGGAAGCCATGCGGTTGGTTTCTTCTTGAAGCTCGCGTATTGCTTGTGCCGCCTGCTCTTCCGCCTCCATGATGTCCCTATGAGCAGCATCAAAGGCTCGTTCAAAGGCAGCCATATTGAAGGGATCTTCTACGACAGGCTCTGACGCTTTTTGCTTGCCTTGAGCTACGGATGAAAACTGAGGAGTGTATCCCATGGAGAAGTTATTCATAGGATTGTAGGTGGGTTGGAAAGTGGGTTGTGGAGCTGCGAAAGTTGGGGTTTGAGTGCGGAGAAAGTCGGAGTGCCATGATGGGACTGGATTGTGTTGGGTGAGAGGAGCATGATATGGTTGAGCTTGTAGAGAGGGAGTAATAGAACGCTGGAAGTCGTTCGCCCAGCCGGAAGGGGCGAACGAAGAAGACTGTGGGAGAAAATGTGGAGCATGAGTTGGGAGCAGAGGGTGAATTGGAGTATCGTCAAGCAGTGATGGGCCAACTGGAAGTCCGGCCTGGAAGGCCTCGAATTCGGGATCTAGGACACCAGCATTTGGAGTGGTGGAACGGAATCCCTTTGAAGCTGTTAGCAATGCATATCCAGGAGTAGCAGAGAGGTGAAGCGTCGCACTTGCGAGGGAGATTGTCTTGATACCAGTCGGTCCTGCTGGAGAGTGCGGTCGACTTGTGTATGCTTCTGAAAGCTCTGAAGCGGGTTCGAAGGCCCGCATAGAGCGTCGGTCATGTTGGAGGCGTGGGAAGAAAGAAGAGGAAGATGTCGGAGTCAAGAGTCGTTAAGGTTTCATGGCGATGCTGTGGTAATAACAATCATGTGGGCAACGAACTCCAGGCCTTTGGGTCGGAAATGTCATCCTAATCCACCGAATTACCGGCCGAAACTCGCTGCAACTTTTGCCTCCATTCGTCCAAGCCGAGGCACTCGCAGTTTTGATCATTTTCACGCCTTAGGGTGAAATTAGGCCTTAATGCCTTCCAACCCTAACCACAAACCCTACCAGCGATGCGCTAAACAGCCACAGCTGCCAATTGATACAGGCCACATACGGCAATCGTGAAGCTCAAAAAAACATTCCATCATCATCACTCTCTCCTCTCCGAACTCTCCTACCACCATCCTCTCGCCGTTTATCCTCACACTCGACACAATGGTAAGTTCCAATGACTCCCAGCTCGTCCACAGTCCAACAGCTAACGCTTCGCAGGCGCAAATAATCGCCAACTCCAGCCAAGACGACATGATTGTAAGCAGAACTCGATTCTACCTCCCGCACTGCAATCCAGCTTTGAGGAGCCTCAGTTGCCATCCAATCCTACGACTCGGAACCGGCTCCTCGGCTCCATCATCCTCATCTACGTCGCGGACTCCAAAACACTCACACGCTAACACCGTTCCAGCACGACGCAGTCCTCGACTACTATGGGCGGCGCCTGGCGACGTGCTCTTCAGACCAGACAGTGAAGATCTACGCACTGGAGGGCCCAGCGGACGGGTCGTCGCATCGGCTGACGGACACGCTGAAGGGCCACAGCGGCGCGGTGTGGTGCGTGAGCTGGGCGCACCCGAAGTTCGGCGCGCTGCTGGCGAGCTGCAGCTTCGACGGCCGCATCATCGTGTGGCGCGAGGGCGCGAGCAGCGCCGCTGGCGGCGCGGTAGGTGGAGGTACCGGCTGGACGAAGGCCTACGACTACGCCGCCCACTCCGCCTCCGTCAACATCGTCGCGTGGGCCCCGCCCGAGGCCGGCTGCGTGCTGGCCGGCGCGTCGTCCGACGGGAGCGTGTCGGTGCTGGAGCTGCGCGACAACGAGTGGCGGGCGGCGCAGGTGGCGGCGCACGCGCTGGGCGCCAATGCCGTGGCGTGGGCGCCGGCGGCGCCGGCGTCCGCGGTCTCCGGCGCCGCGGATGGTGCTGCACCCGCCGCCCGCCGCCGCTTCGTCTCCGGTGGCAGCGACTGCGCCGTCAAGATCTGGGACTACGGCGCGGAGACGGGCGCCTATGCGTGTGTCAACACGCTCGTCGGCCATACCGACTGGGTGCGCGACGTGGCGTGGGCGCCGACCCTGCTGTCCACCAGCTACATTGCTTCGGCGTCGCAGGATAAGACGGTACGTGTGTGGAGCATCCGCGGTGATGACGTCTCGGCGCAGTGGGAGTGCGCCGTGCTGGATTTCGATGCCGTTGCTTGGCGCGTCAGTTGGAGCTTGAGTGGTAACGTGCTGGCTGTTAGCACCGGCGACAACAGAGTCACTTTGTGGAAGGAGAGGTTGAAGGGTGGTTGGGAATGCTTCAAGACGATTGAGGAGTAGACGGACGTGGTGTGGGTTTCGAAGTGTGTACCATTAGCGGACCTCATGGCGTTGGTAACGGGCAGTTCTAAAAGCGGCTTCATTCTGCTTTTGCATATTAAGGAGAGCAAGTAGACTCTAGTCAGTTTCTGTTGACTTTCGGAGCAATGATGAGAGAATATCGAAGACAAGTCAGTATTTAACAGCCTCAAATTGAGGGACTAGCAAAGCCGGCAGATATATATTACAATTAGCGAAAGCCGGCCCATTTGAGGTCTCCCAAAGAGTAAGGTATTTTCCTCGCAAATCCAAACCTGCCCAAGCTAGTAATTCAAGCGGATTCCTCCCGAGCAAAGCAAAGATCAAACTGTACAGTAAGACACATCTCCAAAGGCCCAAGTTCAAAAGCCGCGAGTTTTTGGCAGCGGCGGGTATCTCTTGCGAACGGAAGTTAAAGCATGCGCACGCACGCATGATATAACCAAGGCAAAATGCTCCTCCCATTCGTCCGCCGACGAACAGCATCCAAGATGCATCTCTTCCCATTTCGGATGTTCCCATTTCGGATGTTCCCATTTCAGATCTCCCCACTTCAGCTCTTCCCATGTCAGCGATCCTCCATCTCACCAATCTACATAATCTCGCAGCGCAGCCTCCCACTCCCCCTCCTCCTCGGACCAGGGGACGACGACGCTCTAGGTCTCAAGCGGCGCGCGAACAGCGCGGCCCTGCGGCGCACGCCTCCGCGCGGAGGCGACACCTCCGCCCGCGACCCAGGCTCACCGCGGCGCCGTCCCAGCCCCCGTCACCGAGCCCGCTGCTCGTCGTCGCCGCCGTACGCCGCGCCGAACGTGTCCAGCGCCGCGCCATTCACCCCGCCCACGTCGACCGCAGCCGGGTACGCCGGGTACGCCGGCCACGCCGGGTACTCCTGGTAGCGGTAGTCGGCGCGGCGGCGCCGCGTCTCCGACGGCGTGCGCTCGGCCGACGTGCGCTCGGCTGCGGCCCGCGGCGCCGGCGGCGGCGTGATGTTCTCGCCGTAGCGCGGCTCCGCCGCGCCGCTGCGCCGCCCGCTGCTCGCTACCGCGGTGGTGGACGACCGCCGCCGCCCGCTGCTGCGCTCGGACGCTGCGCCCTTGCCCTTCGACACGCGCGACGCGCCCGCTGTCGAGGACGCGCTGCTGGGCGGGCGGCGCGCGGAGCCCGGAGGGCGGTCCTTCGGCGGCGGGCGAGGTGGCGTGGTGTCGGAGGGCGCGCGGCCGTTTTTGGGCGGCGGGCGCGGCGGCGTGTCGTCGAGCGGGCGGCGGATGACGGTGTCGCGTGTGGAGCGGGACCCGCTGCTGCGGTGCGAGTGGCGGCGCGTGCCGTTGCTGGTGCGGCGGGCGGAGGGCGAGCCGCCGACCGGCCCGCCTTCGAGGTCCGGCGGGAGTTGCTCGGCCGAGCGGTCGCGCCGCACGTGCACCGGGCGTCGTGGGGGCTCCGGGAGCGGCGCGATCGGCTCGAGGATGGGCGCTGGCACCGGCGGGATGTCGGCTGCGGGTGCGGTCGACGTTAGAGCTTCGCTGCTGCGGCGGCCGCCGGACCGCGGCGTGCCTTCCCAGCTGCGTCGCCTCATGATGCGGCCCAGCACGCCGACCATCTCCGCCGCGTCTTCGAACATTTCGTCCGTGACGCCTTCGTCTTCGGCGTGGCGCAGCTCTCTGATCGCTCGGCGTGCCAGTTGTCGCGATGCCTCGTGATCGTGTACGCAATCCCAAAGGAAAGCTGCATGTTCAATGGCTACTGAGAGTCGTAGCGGATGAGCTCCTGGAAGGACGCTTGCTGCAAGTCTGGATGCCACTTTGAAATGCTCTGTCGTCAACGGAACGAAATTGATCGCAGGCACTAGGAACGCAGACGGCTGAGGTATCTCGATCCGAGTAAGACCTGGTGGCACTCCCATACCAGGTGGAGGTGTTGTGCCTGGTGGGATTCCTGCGTAAGGATTCGTGAGGAAGGAAGCGTCAGAAGTCATGGATGCAACAGGTTCTCGCAGCGTGGGATCACGTCCTCGTGAGTTTCGCTTTGGTGTTCGATCAGCTTGAGAAGCGCTGCTTCCACTACGATCTCTCCGCTGACCATTGTCCTGACGCGGTGAGAGTGGTGTTGGAGTGGTTGTCGTCGGAACAACGGGTACGCTGGCCTGAGTGATGGGTGGATTGTTTGCAAAGAGGCAGAAAATGTGCATGAACGATGCTCGCAACTTCGCAGACAGAACCTGACACTCTGGACCTTGCGAACCATCGAGAGTGTAGGGTAAAACGCACACCTCAAGAAGAGAAAGGCCTTCGCGTGACAGCCAGATGATGTGATGGTAAAGCTGAAGTGACCTGGTGTCGCGAGTGGTGTCTAACTTGCGTAACCTCCTGGCTCTGAATAGTCTCCTCGCCAACAGCGTCGAGATGCCGAGTATCTGAAAGAGAGACTGTGAAACGAGTCCATTGCTCAATTGAGTTGCCCGGGCGATGCGGCCAAGATACTTTTGGTCGACATCAGAAGATGCCATCGCCGGGCCAGGCTCTTCTGGTGAAGGTCAGCAGGAGTGAGCATTGCGGGTGGATGAGCGATGGAATGATATGTGAGACGATGTAATCTCGTATGGAGCATTCGATAAAACGGAGAGGCTGGGTGAATCACAGAAATAGCGGCTAAGAATGTCTTACCTGGTAATGAGCTGAGGCGCCAAGCAACCTCGACGTTCTCGATGACGCCAGGTGCTTGACGGATGGGGGAGAGAGTGACGGTGGCCAGAGTACCAGCTCACAGACTGCAAGGTGGAGCTGCACGAGTGGAATCAGAGGGCCGGTGGGTGACTTGTGGCCGGGTGCAGCGGTGACCAAGATGCTTGCAAGTGAATCAAAGCTGAGATAACCGCCCGAGAGAGGTGAGAGGTGAATGGTGGATGAAAATGGAGCAAGCTTCCCGATGCGGCGATTAGGGAGCAAGCAATTACTTTCTCAATGTCGGTAATTTACGAGCGGTGGCGCAGTACTCCGGACGGTAGAATGAGCGTAGTTTCGGTATGATACAGTCGAATCGGTCATATACTGTAGAGCGAAGCGAGGGAGTGACTTGGCCGACCAGGTGGTGGTGAAGATCTGGTTGGATGGGCCAAACACGACGGCGATCTCAATGCTGCACTCTCGGATCGTCAGCCTTGCCAATTGAATGGTCGGAGGATTATCCAGAAATCCTAAGCTTTCGGCAAGTCTTCGTTGGGGCCCGAAGCAAAAGGATGATGTTGCAGAAGTGCAGACGCGCTCTCATTCGCTGGCGTTGTCACAAATTGGCCGAATCAACAAATCAACAGGGCGCCTGGACACGTCGGTCCACTCCCGTAAATAACGTTGGGCCAGTGATAATACGGTATCAAAGAGGAAAGAATTGAGGAGGTTGGCACGACGTCGACACGTTGGGTGAGGAGGAACAACGCATTGCTGCAGGGCTTTGCGATGCGATGCGATGCGATGCGAATGTCTGACGGGATGAGGTTCAACGTGAGATTTCGGGAAGGGATAAAAAAAAAATAATGCGCTCCTTTACCGCGTGTCCGTCACGTCGGCGTCGCTGTGCTCTGAGCTTTTTGGCTTGTGCTTTTAGTTGGCGCTGGTGGCCCTACGAGCCGGCCTGTAGCGGGTACCTCTGGCTTTTGCCGCCCGTCAGTGCGCGAGAAGGCCCTGCCAGCTTCTCTTTCATCTAGCGTATAGTGCGTGTGTGCGAGCGTGCGTGGGTGTGGGTGTGTGAGAGTGTGCAATGCGAAGGTGAGGGATTGTCTGTGTCTCTGTATGCGCGCGCGTTGTGTGTGCCGTGCCGTGCGATGAAATGCTAGCAAAGACAAAAAATAGTGTGGCTGATCGCTTTTGGCGGGTAACGACGCTGTACTGGCTGGAGAATGAGTGCGACGTCAGAGAACTTCCAGTCCACGAACTGGCCCGTACGGCAGAATTGGGGCCTGCAGCGATGAAAATCAGCAGAGTCTGTGGGCGGATATATGATATATGCGCGTGGGCTCTCCTAATTTTCCCAAGACGGCCCTGATTGCCGGGCAAAGATCAGACACGGTTTCGCTCGTTCGGCACAACGTGGAGGAGCAGGTGGGAAAGTCGAGGCCGAAAACGAACACCAGCTCGGCGTCATCCGCCAGCTCAGCGCTCAATTGAACGAATTTGCAAAAAAGGCGTTCGAAGGCGGGAAGATATTGCAGATGACAGCTTATAACCAAGCAATTGACCACTCCTTTCCATTCATCGTGCATGGCTCCTATGCTTCCTTCGCCGCGGGGCTGGTTCGCTACTCCTGCATCTCTCCGTCCATGCCATGCCACGTCAAAGGCACTAAACCCTCACGAGCACCTGCGCTTGGTTGCCGCAATGCACGTCCGACACCATGAGCCTTGATCTCGCGAGCCAGAGATCACCGGAGATTCTCCCGTACAGACCCGTTGCCAACGTGTCCTTCGTCTTATGCCGTAACGGGCGAAGGCCTTCAGCTCACCTGCGCTATTAGAGCCCACCATTTTTGCCGAAGCTATGCTAGGTCCACGATGATGCATCACGAGCTCCAAAGCCGGGCGTTCGTCCCGGTCCGAAGAAGGACATTGCAAATCCATCCATCTCGAAATTTGCATTGTACGACCACGCAGCTGCCCCAATGGTGAGTGGGACGCATCGGCAAACAACACAATCTCACGGCCAGCTGCAGGAGCCAGGAGCCTGAGAGCCGAAAGCCGGGAGATGCTTGAATAGGAGTAGCTAGCAGAGGTTAGACGCTTCAGACCGTAAGAAAGCTGCAGTTTCCAGCCCTTCATCAGAAGACCAACAGCGTTGCGACTGGGACATGCAGCTAGCGGTCCGGCGGGAGGCTAAAGGGTTTGCCCGCTCAGAAACAAATGGCCAGCCATCGTCATCCAGTGCCGGAAGTATGCTAAGCACTTATATTTGGATCCACACAGCAGAAAATGCTGTCGGTTGCACAAAAAGCGGTGAAGCCGTGCTGTGTCGTGAGTGGAGGTTCGATGATAGTATAGCCGACTAACCACACAACACGAGATGAGACAACTGCACCCCAGGGAATGCCATGCTAACTTCTGTGTCTGGCATGAAAACGTGCTGAGCTTCTCGATTCCTATCTTCGCTCCCGTTATTGTCCTTTTCCTACCTTTGCACTAAACCGTTTCGGTACTACTCCATCTTCATTGGAGCGCGAGGTATAATCTCAGATGCAAGCACACCACCAAAGAACGTGCCACTTCGTGATCATCACCAATCCAAGCATTATTTCTTATTTATACTTCGCTATACGTTCATGAGATCTCGGTTCTTGAAATATGCAGGCTGCACAATCAAAACACTCAATTTATCCTTGGTTCTTTCTCGTAGTGCTTTACTGTCGTTTTGAATCTTCGAATCCGCAACAGAAGATAATCTTCTATGAGCACGTCTGGCATGAATGGAGCCCAAATTTCTCATTAACTGAGGCCTTAAATGCTCACTTTCTTCTTCTCCTTAAACGTTCTCTCCCAGGTTTATTCTGATGCCATTGGGAGTTTTCTTCGGCTTGACCCAGAACGGATTGTGACCGCCATCCATAGTCACACCGTTAAGGCTTACCGCCACTGACATTCACAATATATTGCTGCACCTCAATTATAAAAGCATTATCCTTCTCCGTAAAGATGTAGGTTGAGGATACATGCTTATAGGCGGCATAGGTCAGCATGAACAACACCGAGTCTTTGCCTTTTATCGTACAACGTTCGATGGCCGAGCGAGTGACAACGACATCTAGGTCAAAGTTCTCCAGAGGTCGTGCCCTGGAGATGGCCGGCGAGAGACTGAGGCCAATGGACTCGTATCCGAATACTCCCAGCTCGTCGATGACTTTGAAATAGTAATACGGATTGCGATATCCCTCGGGCACAAAGGTCATAAACGGAAGGTCGCCGTAGCTGGCAGCAATTGCCATTGTCTCGAATATGTTCAGTCACGAAGTACTACCTCGGTGGAACCTGCGCATACGGCTCAATACGGCTCAATACGGCGCAAGAAGTCAGAATCACGAGCAGGTTGTGATACACGCATGGACCAAATGAGTGTCTTATATACACTAGAGCTGAGCATGATATTCGACAACCATCGTAGCCAAACCCTTATTCCTCCAAAGGGCTTGTTTCGGTTTTGATGATGGCTAGGCTCCAATTGCAGCACCGACAAGCTCATATCCATAGTTGGGCTTATCAGAACTGCAGAATTGTCAAAAAGTACGGCCGTTGCGAACCACACCTGCAGCTTCGCACGGCTTCCGCGCCAAACAAAGTGGTGATTGTCGTCGCGTGTACTCAAGCTTAGGTTTCGCGTCGCAGATTGATTGTTCAATGATGAGTAGTATATCGAAACTTCCTTTGAGGAGTTACCGAGTCATGTGCGCGGATTGTTGCGTTGAGCGTTGCACATTATACTACTTCGCACGGAGCTCACGTATAATGCCGTATTGTGCATATCCCGTACCGTATTTCATATCCAATGGACATGTAGTTCAACAAGTGCGATGCTCAGTTCGTAAAACGGATATCACGGTACCTGTGAACGAGTACGAGCGATTTCCTCACCTTGCCCACCTCACCTCGCACACAGGTAGTACAGATAGACTCTTTCGGCCGCAGATAGCAAATCATGAATAGGCCTGAAAGCGAGGTTGAACATGCCGAAATTGCAGGCTCGTGATCCGAATTTAATTATGAACTTTATGCGTGGTTGATAAATGGAGGTCAGCCACCCACACGCTGAAGAATCCAACCAATCCAAGACTTGCCCTTTTTTTTAGTGACTTCCATTCCACCACCTTCAAAATCCTCGTTCAATCAGCTTGAGACTCCCCAATCCTCATCCTTTCTACCTCTCGGTCTTACACCGAAATGAACATGGACATGTCAAGGCGCGAACAGCACAGCCCGAATGCTACGGCTCGCATAGCAGTATTATTAGGCAGACGTTCGCCCTAGTCACTTCTTCTACGACTGCTGGCTGACCGCTATCATTTTCTTCTAAAGCTCATCTTCGACATGGTCACCACCAGAAGCCAGGCGAGAGCTCACGAAGCACCAATCGCCGCGTTCCCAGACGTTCGCGTCGCCGCCGATAGCAGTACTCCCTCCGTCTCACAGACACGTCCTATCAGTATCCACAGTGACTCTCGCTCTACCATTGGCACGCACTTCTCGGAAGCTCCCGATGGCGATGTACCACCAACATACACCATTGACCTCTCTCTCCCACCACAGCAACGCTACGTCGACCTCGCGCTCGCCTACAAAGCCGAGCTCCTCAGCCTCACCAGCCTCTTCGACGAGGTCGCCGCGTCGACTGGCATCAGCAACGTCGCGCTGGTGAAGTCGGCAGCGCGGCTGCTGCTCCGCGGCCTGCACTCGCACGAGCAGACGGAGGAGCTGCGCGGCATCGCGAACGCGGTCGGCCTGGAAATGTACCTGCTAGTAGCCTTCAACACGCTGCTAGACCTGTTCATGGGGTGCACATCAGGCGGGGTCCGCATACGCGCCGGGCCAGACGCACCAACAGCACGGATGGTGCACTTCCGCACGCTGGACTGGGGGATGGAGGCGCTGCGGCGGGTGGCGGTGACGCTGGCGTTCGTGCGGCGGCGCGGCGGCCCCGTGGTCGCGCGCGCGCTCTCCTACGTCGGCTTCGTCGGCGTGCTCACCGCCGTGCGCCCCGGCCTCAGCGTCTCGCTCAACTTCCGCCCGACCCACGACGCGTCTTCGGCTTGGCGCGCCGCCCGCTTCCGCGCCCACCAGCTGCTCGTGCTGCTCGGGCGGCGGCCCAGCGTCGCGGCCCTGCTGCGCGCCTACATCGTGCCGGCTGCGCCGCGCCGCGCGCGAGGCAAGGCCGCAGCATCGGCGGCGGCAGCGCCGGAGGCGCCGGAGCTCGCGGAGCTCGAGCGCACGTTCCCGGGCGTGCCGTCCACCGCGGCGTACGTGGTGGCGAGCGACGGGGCGCGCACGACGGTGTTCGAGAAGGACCGGAGCGGCGCGGCCGTGCGGTCGTCGCGCGCGTTCATCGTTGCGACCAACCACGACGCCGCCATGGAGCCGGCCATTGCGGCGCACGCCGCGGCCGCCGCAGCCGCATCGGATGGCGGTGCGGGCGCCCGCCGCGATGCGCCTGTGACTGCGGAGCTCAGGATCGGCGGCGTGGAGCTGCGCGACGGCGCGGTGCTGCTCGACATGCTTGCGGAGTCGCTGGACCGCGCGGGGTGTATGCGCGCGAAGTGGGAGGAGGTGGAGCGGCGCTTTGGAGAGGCGGGAAGGGCCGCTGCGGGAGGAGAGCGCGGCGCTGGTGAGAAGGAGGAGCGGGAGGAGCCGTGGGTGGATCAAGACACGGTCGTGCGGTGGCTTTGTGAGTATCCCACTACGAATGAGATGACGCATTTTGCATGCGTTATGGATCCGACCAATGGTGAGATCGTTTGGAGTAGGAGGTGGGAGGAGCCCGCATATGTTTTTGATGATGACGAGGACACTAATTAATTGCATCGTTCATATGGAATGGCATAGATGGCGCCGAAGGTGATTGCTTCGCCTCGGATTGTGTATACCCCGTTTATTCAGAGGTTAGATCTCCAAAGTTATGAGGGATATAGGTAGAGAGTGTGTGGAATCTCGCCTCGGTCTTGATTTGGGCAATCTCTATGAGTGACAATCAAGGCCGTCAGGATGAGCAAAGAAATGATCAACTTTTATTATATCATCTAGCTGCGAAAGGCCTCCGAGCCACTCGCATCGGTCACGGATCCGAGCACTTCGTACCGCGAAACTTCTATGCTTCCGCAGACATATTGCCATTGATTGCGCTAGCACTTGGCGACTGTAGTGGTGCATCCTTCATCGACTCTGCAATCTGTTGCTGCGCTTTTTCAGGGCTCAATGTGCTGCTAGCAGCGGCTGTTGAAGTCCCACTACCAGTATCTGCTGTGGCCGTCGAGGCAGCTTCTGTGAGTCCTCTGCGAATGGCGAGAACGTTATCGACAATAACAGCATCGATACCTTCTTGGACTTGAAGCTTTGTGCGAAGTCAGCATCTCCGTAGTATAAATGTGTCCAGCACCAGCTCATACCTGCACATTCTTGGGCTCGTTATTCAACGTGCCGTAAGTCACGCATACCAAGCCAGACTCCTTCACCACGCGAACCAGCCTCGGACACACTACCAATGGGTTCGCGGCGCTCACAATGCCAAGCAAATTCCACCTGCTCGCGAATCTGATCGCCTCCTGCAGACTGCTGGCACGTATATCTCGCGCGGAATCGACGTCGGCGTCGGTGAGGAATAAGATAGGGAAATTTGGTTGTTTGGAGCTGAGCAGCAGGCAAATATCAGGATGAAAAGATGAAAAGATGATGTTGCGATCAGCGCCGCGATCAAACACAATCTGGAGGACGGCGTCCACGAAAGAGTTCAGCTCAATGGCATACGTGTCCATGTCATGCTCTTCGGCCTCCTGAAGCATCGGATACTTCATTTCGATGTTGAAGCCGATACCCTCCGGTAGCTTCTCGAACATCTCTGTAAGTGTCGTGAATGGCGCCTGGATCGAATTGCCGCGGAGGTTGCCTTTGAATCCCTTCGCTTTGAAGTCACGCGTATGCTTCATCCGCTCCGGTAGATCCACCACGACGGTCCTGTCTTTGAGACCGAGCGAATTTGCTCTTGGCCGCCGAGGCACGGGTTTCTGGGAGGTGGTTCCGTTCTTCGAGGCGAAGCTATCGGGTGAAGCTGGTCGCGACGGACGTGGAGTTTGAGATTCGCTAACATGCAAGAATTGCTTCAGCGTCAACGTGTGCATTGGAGCATCGATTCCAGTTTCGCTGACAAGGAAATCGTGGTATATGACTGGCACATGGTCTTTGGTCAACTGCACGTCGAATTCGACATATGACGCTCCTAGATTCGCTGCAGCAATAAAGGATTGCAGCGTATTCTCTCCCAATTGAAGAGACTTTCGACTTCCAACGTTCTTTCCTAGGCCTCTGTGTCCTATAATTCGAGTGGATGTCACGGTCTTCCAGTAGGTGTGCTGTTCTGATATTGACATGTTCGGGTGTTGAAACGGAGTAATGACAAGGAAATTGAAATGAACAGAACCAATGACATCAAGGGTGCTAGCTGCAACTATTGGAATACTGAGATCACCCTGCAATGAGATTCGCTTGGAGCCTATGCTGGGTTTGAGACTGGACAAAACCGCAACACCTCGGCCTACAATTTTCTCCTTGGAACCTGAGTATGTTGGGATGAGATCAAAGAGAAGCTTAACCTTTGAGATATCATCTGTCATGAATGTAATTGCGTCGGTGCTAATGTTGTCATGCACAGGCAAGTCAATCACAGTAGATTCTCCATTTGCTCCCGTCGAGGAAACAACAATGGATAAAGCCGTATCCAGTTGCGTGGCATGTGCATCCGCCAAAGGTATGGAGTCAAGTGTAACAGGGTCAGCACTCTTCGTCATGTCCATGCTTCCAAGGCTGACAAGAACCATTGTCTGCTGTTGTAGGTAGCGATGACCGAACGTCTTAACAGGTTCGGGTATCCGCCGACTGGTTTCATCCTTGACTGTTGACTTGCGATCTTCAAGAGATTGAGCATTGGAAGGTGAGGTTGAAACCACAGTTGGTGCTGTTGATTCGCTTACGCTTGACATACGAATACTCGTAAGCTGTGCAAGGCAATTTGCGATCTTCATATGTCCTCTAAGAGCTGCATGCTCTTTAGCTGTCCATCCAGAGAGATCTAATCTCTCCAAGTCTGCACCCGCCTCAACCAAAAGATCAACAACACGTAGATGCCCATCCACACAGGCTATAAACAGCGGCGTCCAAGCAAAAGTGTGTTCTGGAATGTCGACGTTTGCTTTCTGGCCTGAAGCTGGATCAATCAGGGCGCGAGCGCATTCAACATTTCCAAATCTCGCTGCGACATGAAGAGCTGTCTCTCCTTGCTCATCTTGGTGGTTGACATCGACGCCAGCAACAACGAGAAGTTTCACAATGGCGACTGAATTAGTTTTTGTGGCTAATGCCAACACTGCTCCACTTTTTGCAGCGCGCTTGTGAACCACCGAGGGCTCCATGGCATTATCTTGCCATTTCTCTGCTTTCAGAATTAACTCGGTTGCGAGTGGGTGCTGATTGATGACTGCAAGATGTAGTGGTGCAAGTCCCTCTTCGTCCTGCCACTCTGAAGCATCAATACCAGTCCTCATGTCGAACTGGCCCCAATGTTGCATATGCTTAATAATAACGTCGCATATTGCTACAAAGCCGTATTGGGTAGCGTAATGCAGCGGCACGCGGCCATATATGTCTCGCGCACGTAAGGCAGGTCGTTGTTGATCGCTGAGATGGTCAAGCAAGTAACTCAGAAATAGGACGGCTGGGTCGTCCTTAGCAAGTAGTGTCGTATTTTCTCTTTCCGTCGTTGTTACAGGCAAAGACTTCGCCCCTAGACGCTCAGCCGGCTGGATATATCGCGAATCTTCAGACCAAGTATAGTTCGATAAGCTGTCCTTCTGCTTGACTTCATTGATCTTGGTACGGCTGATAGAAATGACAAGACGATGGAGGCAGTTCCGTTTGTTGACGTCTCCATCTTCTTCTAGAGATTTGATATGTTGAAGGAGACAGTCGATACATCTCTTCGAGCGGTAAGATATTGATCGTTGCAGGAGATTTAACAAAAGCGTCTGAAAAGCTGTTTCTTTACTATTGTCATCGGTATTTGCTTCCAGTAAAAGTTCAGCCAAAGGTGTCGAATCATCGTTCTTAATGGCTTGGTCGACAGTGTCTAGCAGATCTGGCGGAAGAGAAAGAATGGACGGAGATGAGACTTTCTTCAGTGAGTTGCCGGAAGCGACAGAGCTTGTATCGTCGGCTATTTTCAAGTCGCCGATTTGAGACAACCAATCGTTGACCGCTCGAAGATCTAGAGAGATGCCGTAGTTCGTTGTGAACGACTTCTGGTCGACTTTGGTAGCAAGGTAGCGCTGCTGAGTGGAGCCGTTTGGTATCTTCTTGTCCAGTTTCTTCGTGATTTTTACAAAACCTCGACGATTGACTTCTCCATACCATTGAAGATTCCTGAGATGACTTCGGATTTCCAATAGCGCTCCCATAAGGTCTTCCACTTCATCCTGGTCGAAGCTTTCCAACAAATTGGGAAGATTCCCGTACCGATCACGCAGCAATTTGATTCTACGTGTAATTTCGGCATACTTCTTGTTGTAAAATGAATCAACGTCCTCGAGATTTCGATCTAGTGTGAACAAGAATTCTGGACAAAAGTCAGGAAACCACCCGGGAGTTCACGATCTGAACAAAAGCATACCAGCAAGATCCGGTTCCTGGCCATTCTTAATCGCCAAAGCAGCTGACTTGATGAGCTTTTTCAGTCCTTTGTAGTTGATATAGTGGGACAACCAGTCCGGGACTTGATTTCGAGGTAGATTGTGGCCGAATTTCATGTTGGCAGTAGAGTCGGATCGGGATTGGCAAAAAGAAACTACGAAGAAATTCAGCAGCTTGCCAGTACAACGAAGCTCAACTACAGGCACAACGGAGCTAACGTATGTTAGAAGATGTCAATGGAAGTCATTTTCAAGTACATTGAAGCAACCGATGTCACAGCTCAGGCTTCGAGCAAAAGAGTCAGCGTTGAAGCTACGCACGATTCAGGGTCAGGGTCGATGAAGCGACCTTTCCAAAAGGATCTGACGCAGGCCGAAGTAGATCAGTGGTAGAGCAGCTCTTCACGTGATCCAGTTGATAAAACGGACACTAAAACCCAGCCTCCTAAAAACACATACAAGTGATCGAGAATCGATCACCTCAATGAATTCTGCTTCTCCTTATCCATATACAAGTTCAGCACCTCTCAGTGCGTCAGGATCACAAGTCACGGTAATAAATCGTAACAAATCAGTCATTTGAGGAATGGCTGCTGCCAAGATTGACAGTTTCGAAATACTCCGTTTCAAAATTCTCAACTCTCAAATGGGAACACCCTGTTCTTACCGCCTGATGGGTAATCCTGATTACAACCTTGACCCCTAGCTGGTATACTGATCGTAAGCTATTAGCTTTGGCTTGCCGCTGCGCAAAACGGGGCCTTGAGGGTATTACAGGCCGATTTTAGTCATCGGTGGTGGAATTTCGTTGGCGATACCGAGTACTCGTTGCAGAACTAATGCTGAGTAGCTACAACGGCTATTGAGCAAAGGTGCCGTAATTCCTCCAGGCTTAGGGCCTTCTCCAGATTTGTCTATGATGCCCCTTCCAGGCTTTCCGCTCTTGGTGGTATTTCATGCTGGAATTGTAGATACTGTGCATCATAGGCCGCGGGAAGAAAAGAAGCTTCCTCTAGAAAATAGCCTTCATCATCAAAGACTTCATCGAGCTGCGCAGAGTCATTTCCAGCAAGACGACCCGGGATTTGAGGGAGAATGTGACTAGGAGGTGGTCTTATGTTGTTTACTCCCGAGACCAGATCGATACAATCTCGAAGCATTGTTGCAAACGAGCCCTCATAGTCGGTTTTCACGACGGTAAACACTAAGCCCGCCAACAAATTCTTGCGTTGATCGAGTCCCGAAGTCCCACAAGCCGTGATGAGAATATTCCGGATATTGCATGCCATGAGGGCACAGGATGACGCCAGCGCTGAAGAGCTCTTCTCCCAAAGGGTTTGTATTAACCGGCGCTGAGAATCAAGTCCCTGTCGAGATCTAACTGAGGCGGCTAGAATCTCAATCGAGCGCCAGTCGGTTGTTATGACAATGTCGGCAGTTTGTTTCTGGATGCCTGTCAACGAGCCATAACTCAAAGTATGCCGGTCTACCTGGTTGATGGTGAGACATGGCAGATCGAACGACGCGGTACTATTCAATACAAAAGACTCTATTGAGTCTCCCTGAGATTCCCGAGTAGGAGGCCATGTTGCTGCTACATGGATGGCTGTTAATCGCAGGAGGAGATTATCAATACATCTCTCCAAGTCGTCATCTACGGCTTTCTCTTGAAGTATTTCGATGCTCGAGTCGACTAAGGTTCTCCCTCGTCTGTAGCAGCTACCAGCACCATATATCGAATACGTAGCAGCCTCGGCAATAAACAGGGTCAGTTCAATCCGAGCAGAGCGGCGTAAGTCGTCATTATTCGGATGCTGTTCTCGCATTTGCTGAGCAACGAAACCTAACATATCTCTAGCTTCGCTTAGATAGAGAAATGCCCGATTGTGTTTGACCAAGACGTTGGTGGCGCAAAACAGGAGGAATGAGACAACCACTGTATCCAAGTTTGGAGTCTCGGCGAAATCGTATTCAGTTCTGCGTTGTTCCAGTGTTGCTATCTGAGTTTGAAGAGCAATTTTGCATGCATCACTCGGCATCTTCCGGTAACTGCGCCCGAGATTGATCATTGGAATTGCAAGCAGAAGCATCTGGAAGTGTGAATCTGATTCTGTATCGTTTGACGCTATTCGTTGGTAAAGGCTATCTTTGTTTATGATCGGATAAACTGGGTATAGCTCATCAAAAAATCTGTCGATTTCGTTCGTTAGATGCTGGCTTGTTGGTATAGCATCGCTCGTAGATATTGAAACTTGTAAAGGAGAAGCTACGCCCGTAGGATTGAAGCTTTGGAAGGATAGTGCTTCTCTGTCGAAGGCAGACAACGAATAGTCAGCTTCGAGTTGATATAGTTCGGCTAGTGGATTTTCAGCTATCGTTAGGAGATTGTCGTTGAAATCATCCCAGAATGCCCCGAGATCACCGTTGCTCAGCCAGTTCGACTCATTTTCTGGTTCGTAGGTATTCGAATTCGAGGCGCTGGATTTGCCCTGAAGGAGAGTGTCCATATTATTGTGGACTGATATTTCTGAGACTAAGGGACTTGGACAATCCAATGAGTCGGTCAACGCGAAATGTTGCAATGAGATGTCCTTGTCTCCCTTGTCTCCTCTTCTCCTGTCATTGTGAGGTATTAGCATGATCTCTCACAACACAACTTCGGAAAACGGAGACTCACTGAATTTTATTCAGTGAAGAGGTCTCGGAATACGTGCAATTCCTACCATTACGCAAGCAACGAGAGCAAGAACGGTGTGTATTGGACTTTGTCGAAGACGGGTTGCGGAGAGTGTTGGTGCACTTATTTGTTTAGATGGATTAATCGATGTTCTTGCAAAATAATTACTGATAGGAACGGCAACATACTCGTGCCCTCCGTATCCGACACCCATCACAGGCTCTACAAAACCGGCGAGATGTCGTATTCCGTCCGATAGGAAGCACTGAGAACATGGCATGGGAAAAGAAAATCGGGATGGTGATTGGTATTGTACAAATTAACAGCGACAAGGAAAGACGTAGCACCCCAAGATTGGATGAATAAAGGCACACATATCTTTTGCAAAGAGGAGGTTGCGAAAGGCATAAGTAGTACGGAGTAGTTGGATGCGCGACATCTTTTGCGGGGTCGCTGAGATCCTAGGAGATTGGCACACCCTCATATCACATACGGCATCACCCGAGGAAGTTGTTTGCCACTAGACTAAAATACGGGAACAGTACTTAGTCATGTGTATGGCGATTTATATTCAACATTGGAGCGGCAAATATATACACGCATCGAAGGTGGTGGATTTGCTAGCAAGATCCTCTATTGCAACAGGTCGTGGGTGTTCGCGTAGCAATTTGACTACGATACGGTACTCTATCGACAAGCGCAGTGATTGGCCACCACATTTCACGCAACAGCTCTTTAAGCCAATCCGAGCACTTGTTCCCCTATTCAGCCAATGCCTCCTTCGACCAACGAGTTCGGAACGATCTTCTGGACCTCTCTTCCGGCCCGAAAGTCGTTCGAAGGCTCATCTATCCGTTGCAAATGCTATGTCGAATATCCTGACTTGATTCGCTGTCCATTGCTTGGTGGCATTCGAAGCAACTGCCCAGACAAATCCATGTGGCACACCCGGAACCATCTCTAGGCTGGATTCTACCCCGGCATCACGCAGCTTGAGGGCGTATGCAATGCCTTGGTCGCGGAGGAAATCGCATCCGGTGACCGTAGTGTGAACAGCCGGGTGGGACTCCGGAACTGGATATGCCAGTAATGGAGAGACAAGGGCTTCCGTAGTAGAGAATAAAGATGAAGGCGCCACATAATCTCATCATGCAGTCATTAGCTCGTGTCACCTTCTGCTCCTCTGCGTCGGAGTAACTCACCATATATCTCTCTTATACGCTGCAATGAAGCGTTATGAATTTTCAAATTCATAACGCGGCCTTGAAGAGAATGGGACACAGCGTAATCGGCATTGAAAGCATCAGGATGACAAATGACAGGTACTACGAGAGAAACCAGCTGGATGCGGGATGGGGAATGAGTTTGCGCGTCCCGCATTGCGACGGTTGCTGCAAGATGTCCACCAGCAGAACACCCCCACAATGCTATTCTTGATGGATCAATCCGGTACGTAGCGGCATTCTCTATCGCCCAATTGACCGCCTGAAAACAGTCATTGTGGATAGTTCGAACATCATGTTCGGGGGCGAGGCGATAGTCAACGCTGAAAACAACAGCGCGAAGGTCACTTGAAAAAAAAGTCGCCAGGTCTGTGAGTTACGGCCATCGTCAGCAAAAGGATACTTACAAACAAGTCGCAGAATGAAGAGAAGTTACAGACCTTCGTCACATGTCGGGTCGCTGTGGATCCAGCCACCACCATGATACATGATCAACACCGGTCTTGGATCCGATTCATGTCCATCTGATGGATCGTAAACGCGTATGCCAAAGGTCTCGGCGTCATCATAGCAAACTGTGACATTTGATGTAACGACTGGCACTGGCTTGCGAAGTGGCGTACACTGAGGCTTATGGTTGTACTCGTGATACGCAGTCTTGGACCATTGGCGCATGGCTTCAACATCACCACCAGCAGGAATAGTATCCCATTTTACATCCATTTTGACCATCTCCTATGATGTAAGTCAGTACACACTCAACATTAATTGGTAAACGTCGTCAATTCTACTCACTGCTAGCCAATTCCGATCGTAGCATTCAATCATATTATCCGTGAGTTGTGGCATGCCATGCCTTGACAGCGCTGTCTTCTCAGCGGTAGAAAGTTCGGTGGCAACATGATTTTGATTTCCATTAAGCATCTTAAACTGAGGAAGTACAACGGAGTCGACGTCTGCCAGCTGGCTGTGCGAAGGCATACCGAAGAGTGGTTTAATACGCTGGACAGCGCCTGGAAGGTGTGAGAGAGATAGATAGTCTTAAAGACGATATATTGACAGGCATATGCCTGATGATCGGGCGGAAAGCAGCACGGGTTCCCCGGGATTCATGATGTGGCCAGGAGTAGCGTTTCCGTTTTGGGATATCGCGGACCTGGCCTTCCGAATTGCGATACGATCTGAGCGGGACAGTTCTTCCTCAGATGATGCATCTCCTCCATGACCTACTCTACCCTTGTTTTGAAGTTCAGGACATTTAATGTCCTGGAGAGTCTCTTCAGAAATGGAATTACCTCACGATTAGGACCATTGCATCCTACGCGGTTTCAATTCTCATATTCCCGGTCCAACATTTCAGCAGCAGCACAACACTGAACCCCGAAGAGTCAAAATGGGCGAAGGGCAAATTGAAGAGAAACAAAGTCTACATGTTGAGGCAGTCATAGTGGAAGCAGCAAGTGTGGTGGATCGCAATATCCATGTTCCTCAAGGATGGTGGAACTGGAGAGTTATAGCCAACGGTGAGGTTTCACTCAATTGCGACATTTGTTATCCTGATTTTAATCCTATTCTTAGTGGTGATTATCGGCACGTCTTGGGGACTTTTTGGTTACGACAATTCCTTCTTGTCATCCGAAATGGCCCTTCCACTGTTCGTGGAAAAGTATCAAGGCCATGGCACTGTCTTCACTGCTTTTAGTCTTAACGTCTTGACAGCAGTCCCTATGATTGGTGCATCACTAGGGAGCTTTATTTCTGCTCCACTACAACGAAAATTTGGCAGGAAATGGACGTTCCTGATAGCTTACACGTTTTTCTGCGTCCCCGGTTCGCTGCTTCAGCTATTCTCCCCCAATATGGCAGCCTTTGTTTCGGGGCGAGTCTGGAACAGTAGGATTTGAATTCCGCTTCAGTGAATATAGTGGCTAACATACATTCAGACCTTGGTATTAGCATCGTCAACACAGCGTGTGGCATCTACCTCGCTGAGCTGGTGCCTGCTCACATCCGCGCAAGGACTATCGGCTTGTGTGTTGCTTCCGGAAATGCTGTCAGTGTCATCGCGGCAACTACCGTCTGGGCAAGCTCGAGACTTGACAACGAACAACAGTACAAGATTCCTCTCTACATTCAGGTCGGCTTTCCGGTTACACTAGCGTTGTTAACATTAGTAACTGAAGAATCGCCAGCATGGTACATGCTTCGCGATAGAGAGGATAAGGCACGAGAGGCATTGATGAAGCTCAGGAGGGAGAATACCGAGATCGTCGAAACGGAGATTGCCTTGCTTCAAGTCTTTGTCACTCAGGATCGAGCACGCCGCCAAAATGTTCGATTTTGGGACATTGTAAACAAAGACAACCTTCTACGTACGTTAACCGCAGGTGCGTGCTGGAGTCTGTGTCAAGTGGGCGGACAGCTGTTAGTACTCGTTTACTCGACAGTGGTCCTTATCCAAAGCGGAGTCGCCAACCCTTTCCAAATCACGGTTATAATCCTCCTCCTATCCTTCCTGGGTGGCTTAGTTGGTGGTTGGCTGATGGATAGGCTTGGCCGAAGGCCCGTCGCATTGACTGGATTCATGATTCTTTTTCTGCTGGATGTTGCAATCGGAGGACTTGCTTGCGGACCCCTGTCTACTAACTCACAGAAGATCGCACTTGCTGCGCTTTTCATCATCTTCGCTTTTTTCAACTCTATGAGTTTCTTGTCATTGTGAGTCTTCACCCTGCTGGTGTTTATCTAATCGGACTGGATGCTAAAATTTCTATTTAGAGGAATCCTCCTGCCGGCTGAAGTTCCAGCCTTGCAATACCGAGAGGCAACCTCCGCGTGGGCCGTGTTCTTCAACTATGTTACCGCGACAATTACCCAGTTCGTTGTCCCCCAGCTCACCGTAACAGCTGGCATGGGAGCTCGAACCGACTTGATATTTGCCGGTTGCATGATACTTGTCATCATTGCGGCCTATTTTTATCTGTAAGAGCGCAACATACCCCAATCTTCATAATCGGAACTTTTCACGAAAAGGTGAGCTCTACTAACGTTAGGTTCGCAGACCAGAAACAAGAGGCAGGACGCTGGCCGAGATCGACGAGCTGTACCGCTTGAAGGTTCCCATGCGAAAATGGAGAGGTACGTACAAAGATTGTCTCCCCTTTGGAGAGCATCCGTATTGCCCTTCAGGCTTTGATCCTTGTATGTGGAATAAACTGACTAAGAATCCTTTCTTTTGCAGGCTATCAGCTCTCTTCCATCACTCAGGATGTCGCTAGAGAGATGGTGGCGCGTGGTGAAAAGCCTAAGCCAATTCCTTAGAGACCGCCGGTCTGCCGTCGGACGGGGCTGGGAGAGAAGAGAGGACAGGAAGGGAAACGCGATAAGGCGGCGAGATTTCCATGTATAGTTATGTGATCTTATACTTCATCACGATAGTGCACATACGTCCTCTTCAGGAGGCCTCGGTCTCGGTATGGTGGTTGCGCGGTACCAGACGAAACACAGAGAACTCTCTAAAATTTCCAAACTCAGTGTTCCAGGATTATCTAATTCCGAAAATTCAAATTTCAAAAATCTTACTTAAATCTTCACACCAATATTGGGCTTTGCGGGAACTGCACAGAGTAGTCGAGCCAGGTACGGGAATGGGCACGTGATGACGTGTTTTCGTGAGAGCGCGTCCTGCCTTACTAAAATGGAAATGCACAAACTGCTGCAAGGACAGATAATGACTAGACGACATGACCAGAACCGTTCATGACTCTGAGGATGAAGAATCGGTTTTCAGTCCATTGAGTGCCAATGATGAATGCATTGAAAACGTAGCCAGTGAGGTCGAAGGAGCTGCGGCTGCATTGCTGCCACTGAAATCCATCAACGGGACAAGTTCAACAGGTAGGATTGGCACAACTGGTAATATGCGACGATAGCTAATCATGTTTTTAGAGAGTCTTCGTCGAGAAATTCAGCAGGCACATCAGCAGCTTTTCGGCAATAATCCATTCGATAAGCGCTTGAGGAAAGCATCGTATCTTGATAACGCCGACGACGTTGAGAAAGATTCTACCAAGGTCTCAGATACGACTCCATCGCGAGAGAAGGCTGGAATTGTTCGAACCGTGAGCAGTCAGAGGATCACCAAGATTCACGACAGCTCTCAGCGTCAACTCCTCCAGAGCTTCAAAGACAGCGAACATCGGTTCCACAATCTGAAAGACGACGGAGCAGATCCTCACTCAACATCAAGGTCTAGTGACATAAAACTAAGTTTTGCTTTCTCAGATTCGGCCAAAACTGCAAAGTGGGACCTGGCGCCATCTCATTGGGATGACTTTGCTCTAAATCATCTATCGATGTTTACGGACGGATCAAGCACTGTACCGGACAATACAATCGAACGACAACGTATGCTAGAAGCAGCTTTTACAGAACCATATCATCCACCAGATCCCAGCCTTCCGATCAAAGATAACCCCGCGAGCACTGGTAGCTCTTCAATACCGTGGTCCGTGTATCTCGCGACGCAAAGCTTGAAGAGCCAACGGAATCGCAAGTCATCCCCAGCTATTGCAGAGCCCCAGGAGTGTTCTGTATGTCAAGTACCAGTCGCTATTGAAACTCAAGGAGTCATTATGGCCATGGAGCCATCGCATACGCCGCTTGGCTCGCCACAAGAAGCTACATACGCCAAACTAGACGATGTTCAGCGTGTAGTGAGCCCGAAGGCAGTTCCAGAAGGATACCCAAGTTCAGAAGATGTGGAGTCATCAAAGCCAAGGAAGAAGCGGAAACGCGAAGAGGTCGAGTCGGATTGCTTGGACGAGCTTGCAATCGGTTTGCCAAAGGAACAGTATAATCCTCGACCTAGCCGATCGCGTTCAGCACAGGTGGCATTGGAGCCTATCGATTATTCTGTTGCACCGGAAAGAGCGAACAAAAGTAAGCTCAAGCGTGCCAAAACAACTGTTTCTCCGGATGGAACGGCCAATTCGTTGTCGTCGAGAAAAGTCAATGCCGTTGAGGACGTGGGAATCACACCGAATCGTGCCCAACATGCGCCGACCCGCAGCGGTGGCGGCCTAGGGGAAGCCAACGACAATTTGTCTAAGCGCTCCTTTCAAAAAAATCAATCTAGGGTGCAAAGTGGGTCTGGGGAAGTGCAAACATTGACAGGCGAAGGGACTCATTGCCAATTCGAAACAAACGAGGCCATAAAGGTCGACGCTGATACGAGTGGGCCATCGTCAGACGTGACAGCATGCAGAAGCAGGCGAGAGAGGCGCGACCTCGTTGCAGTGGAAATACCTATGGCACGATCGGGATCGATGCCACATCACGAGGCAAATCACAACACTGATGAAGCGTCTACAACGGTGAACCTAAAATTGCTGCGGGAAAATTCTATGAATGTCATGACGCATGAGGCTCTAAGATACTTGGAAAGAAAGCCAGACAGCAACAGAAGAGGGAACTTTGCTCTGAACGAAAGTTCGCTAATTCCTACGACGTCGGCTGATATGCTTGACGAGCTTGTCGATACAGTCAATTCAGCAAACGACATCGTTAGGGTTGGCAGTGGAGATGAAGTTACGTCGAAGGCCTCCAAACAGAAAACACGTGGGCTCGGAAAGGGAGTTGAACTCGAGAGGCTCATTCCCGAAGGAGTGGAATATCCGGAAGTGGACAGCCTAGTGTCGAGAGATAAAATTACAACACACGAGACGGGAGAGACCGGTCTCCAATGCCCATTACGAGAAGTCGATCCCAATACGGAACACAGAGACAGCAGAAAGGGCTCAGCTGTTGGTGCTGGAAGACAACCAGAAGACAAAAACGAAAAAGCCGATGCATCTCCAAACGAACAATACGAATTGACTCAATCTGCAGTGCAGCAAACTCAAAAGGCGCCCAAGGAGAAAGTGCCATATCGGGTCGGATTGAGCCGAAGAGCTAGAATTACACCGCTACTGAAGAGCGTCAGAAAGTAATAAAGTCGTGCATCACGACCATTGCTCAGCTGTTACCGATACTGGGAAGCAATAGGCGAAGTAGTTTACGGTTGCATTTGCTTCGTTTACAGCCTTGGCTGAGACTGAGACATGGGCATCGAGAGGCTGCTCGGCACCTCCCATCGATGGGTCGTGATCACCCAAGCATCTCGTTTGGGCCTTCTTAATAGTGTCTGCTCTTGGCCATATGGGCGGCTCCCATTTGCTGGGCATATGCAAGGATGGCAGCCAGCTTTCCGGTTGCATAATGCGAGAACGCAAGTAATAGTTGGTAGTAAGACATGAACACTTGGTGGATGACCACACTAGCTCATTTGTACCAACCGGTGACTGCTTGCAGTAGGTGGACGGTTGAGGATGGTAGCATGATGTAGCATCACACCTTTTCAGAGTAGATCTGGTTCCGTGCGATGCGTACGTGGCCAGCCAAATTTCAATGTTTTTGTTTCTTGGCTGAGAGATGAAAGCTCGAAGCGAGACTGCGCTAATTAGTTCGCCACTGCACGCTACAGTCCTATTCTTGGACTTGATTTCCAGCATCGACATTCACGCGATCAACCAAAAATCATCTCCATTAAGGAAAACGTTTGATTTGCCAGGTACTACACGTTGGCAAACATTCTGGCCCGATTTCTGGATCCAAATCGAATACTTGAATTTCGGTTTGATTGATCTGCGTACAACCTTCGGCCCCTTTCTCATGTTGTTTGAACGACCTCATAACAAGCAGCAAGCGAGCAGTAAGCTAGCAGCAAGCGAGTAGAAAGCGGGAGGAAGGCCTGAAGAACAGTATTTTCCCAAATGCCAAAGAAGCAACTCTACGAGCATCTTGCCAGCATGTCGCCGCCATCGTGCCGGCATCCGCCAGTAGGGCGAAACCCCCGCGATGTGGCTTGTTGGAGGTGCAAGTTGGTTCGACAAGCGACTTTCTCCCAGCGCTTCCCCTTTGTGCCCCTGACTACTGCCAACTCCAACACGCGGCTTTTGGTGGTCTGAGTCGCTTCATTCGGAAACGAAGCATTCTTTTGTTGCCGTCCAGGAACTTTTCCACTCTTCCTCTGTTCTCGGTTACCTGGTCTCTGGCATTTCTTCCCTGCAAAGGTTCGGAAAAGCCCTGTCGCGAGCAAGAGCTGAAAATATTACTTTCAGATCGATCTTTCTTGTCCTCTGCGTGGAAGTCTCCCAATGGGACTGGCTTCATGCAGCCTACAAGCAAACAGTCTGCAATAAATATTAGCTGACGAAGGCGATGGCACGCAGAAGGCGTGATAGAAAAACAGCTGAGTCGCAGATAGTCGCAGTTCGTCCCTGTCTCGAGCTAAGCGGCGTGGCCGGAAGATATTTTTTTCGATTTCTGTCAGTCATAAGATTCTTCGCATTGGCTACTGACTCCAGCCAAGATCCCGTATTCAGGTAAAGCGGTGGAGCTACCCCATGTGCGCAATATTGCGAGAACGCCATTTTGGGGACTTCACCGCGTTAGCCCCGACACTCGGCTTGTTCATAGCCTGCCAGGGCATTTCCCATGGCCACGTCCCCAGCTGTGGCTACCGCTAGCCGGCTTGTTATTACCGCTTTGAGCCTACGAACATGAGATGTCACGGCGCCCAGGCTCTTGGTCCGACCTGAAGTGGCCCATCTCGAATGCCAGCTCCCTCGTCAACATCCCCCCATGTCATCTGCGGTCCCAGGTGGGTCGATACGTTATGCAAGACGGCAATCTGAATTCAGGGCAGGGTGTCGCCCTGTCAATATGCAAACACCGAGTAGCTGCCGTCCTTTTTAATATCATAATTTCCATTCCTCTCGAAAAACTTTCTCACTTTCGTCGCAGTATTGCAGAGGAGCTAGTCATTCGCTTTTCTTATCCTTCTTGAAGTGCAGTGTTCTATCCAACCTGCCACTTCTAGTCATTCGCTTTTCTAATAATCTGTCGTTGTCCTCTATAAACATAATCATAGCATATAAGCTGTAATTACCCGCCATCGGTGTCACCTCAAAAATCATGAAGGCCGCAATTCTACTTGCATCGGGCTTGGCCTTGCTACCATCCCTTGTGGCAGCTCATGGCAACCGCGTCCCTGGAGTACCAAGGATTTTTGGCCGTCGAGGAATCAACAATGTGGAGGACTTGAAGTCTCACTCTCCTCGCGAAGAATCCGTCGAAGTTGTCAAGCGACACCAGCAGATGGCAGCTGCGGAGGCCTTAGACCGACGAGGATCTCCAACGATTGATGAAGACTTCATGCCAAACCAAATTGAAGAACGTCAAGCTTCAAACACCGATGGCCAATGTGGTCCTGGTGTAGGATCTTGCGCAACAGGATATTGCTGCTCCTCTGCCGTAAGTAGACATTTACAATACAATTGACAGCATGTTTAAATGATTGATAGGGCTGGTGTGGTAACACTGAAGCTTATTGTGAATCACCCGATGCGCTATTCAACTACGGATCTGGTGCCGACGCACTTCAACAACCCCCAGGCCCGGTTACTTCCAATGTCGCTCGTACCAAGCTCGGTAGTGTGCCATACGGCGGAGCAGGCATCTATGACTGCACCGTCGACGGCGTGCTTGCCCTGACTTTTGATGATGGCCCGTACATCTACACGGAATCTATCCTGGACACTCTTGAATCGTACGGTGTGATCGCGAGTTTCATGATTACTGGAAACAATCTCGGCAAAGGCCAAATCGACAACGGCTACTACCCGTGGGCAGGTTTGATCCAGCGTATGCACACGACTGGTCACCAAATTGTTTCGCACACCTGGGGCCATCTGGATCTTGGCTCGAGTGCTGCTGCCCAGAGTCAAGACGTCGTTACCCGAGCCCAACGTCTGAACCAGTTGTACTACAACGAGATAGCCCTCAACAACATCTTGGGCTTCTTCCCGACCTACATGCGCCCGCCATATTCCGATTGCGATTCTGCATCCGGCTGCGAGGCCGACATGGCTACCCTCGGCTACCATGTTATCTATTTCGATCTCGATACCGAGGACTACCTCATGGACTCTCCTGATTTGATCCAGAACTCCAAGGACTTCTTTGAGGGTAACACCACCTCTACCACTCCCGCGGATTCCAACTGGCTTGTCATTGCTCATGACATTCACCAGCAAACCGCCATCAACCTCACGGCTTACATGGTTGAGAATGCCTTGGCGCAAGGTTGGAAGCTCGTGACTGTTGGTGAATGTCTCAATGACCCCCAGGCGAACTGGTACCGCACTCTCGGTGGTGGCAGCGTGTTCACCTCGTCACCAACCGCTGCCGCAACCACCTCCGGAGGTTCCACTTCGTCCGCTCCCGTCGTCTCCGCCACGGCTGTTAGCACTGACGGAAGCTGTGGTGGTTCTAGTGGAGAAACTTGCTTGGGCTCTACCTTCGGTAATTGCTGTTCACAGTATGGCTACTGCGGTAGCACCTCCGACTACTGCGGCACAGGCTGCCAATCCGCCTTCGGATCCTGTGGCTCCAGCAGCTCAGCATCATCAACAACAAGCTCAAGTAAGGCTTCCTCTTCTTCTTCGTCTTCCACCAAAGCCTCCTCGTCTTCTTCAACATCGTCGAGTAGCTCCTCCAAGGCCTCCAGCTCATCGACAACAACTACGTCGAGTAGCTCTTCCAAGGCCAGTTCGTCGACCACGACTACGTCGAGTAGCTCCTCCAAGGCCAGTTCGTCGACCGCGACTACGTCGAGCAGCTCCTCCAAGGCCAGCTCGTCGAGCTCGTCGACAACAACCACATCGAGCAGTTCCTCTAAGGCGTCTAGCTCGTCGACATCGTCTACTTCGTCATCTTCTAGTTCGTCTACATCGCACAGTACGTCTGCGTCGTCCAGTTCGTCTGCATCGTCCAGTTCGTCTACATCATCTAGTTCGTCTGATCCGTCTAGTTCGTCGGTGTCGTCTACATCGTCCGCTACGTATGCAACCGGCACTGGTGTTACTTGCCCAGGTAACAACGGTCAACTCTGGCAAGACTCGACCACTGGAGATGTGTTCCAGATCGAATGCAACATCAATTTCGCCAATGGCGATATGCCGAATGCTCCCATCTACGAGTATAACCTTGCCGGTTGCATGTCGTACTGCGCTAGCTTGCCAGGCTGCCAGGCCGTTGCATGGGTCGACGGCTTGCCCGAAGGCCCATGTTACTACAAGTCGACGGTCGGTACTGCGCAAACACAAAATGGTGTTTATGGTGCCTACCTCGTCTCGACGGGCGCTGTGACTTCACCGACGTCTAGCTCGGATCCGGCTAGCTCTTCTGCCACCACCACTTCTTCCACAGTCTCTTCCACTTCTTCTGCTGCTTCGTCGTCGTCTTCTACTTCGTCGTCGTCATCGTCTGCTACTTCATCGTCGTCGCATGCTGCTTCGTCGTCGTCTTCTACTTCGTCATCGTCATCGTCTGCTACTTCATCGTCGTCGCATGCTGCTTCGTCGTCTTCTACTACTTCGTCGTCTTCTACCACTTCGTCGTCGTCGTCACATGCTACTTCATCATCGTCGTCTGCGTCTAGTAGCTCTTCTAGCAAGCTAACGAGCTCCTCAGCCTCGGCCAGCAGCAGCTCGACTAGCAGCAAGACGTCGTCGTCCGTAGCGTCGGGACCGACGGCCAGCACCGACGGTGCGTGCGGCGGCACCACCGGCGAGACGTGCACGGGTTCGACCTTCGGAACCTGCTGCTCGCAGTACGGTTATTGCGGTAGCACCTCTGCCTACTGCGGTACCGGCTGCCAAGCTGCGTTCGGCACGTGCGGCGGAGGCTCCTTGGCCATCAGCAGCGACGGTGCGTGTGGCGGTACGACTGGCGAGACGTGCACGGGTTCGACATTCGGCAACTGCTGCTCGCAGTACGGCTGGTGCGGCAGCACTTCCAGTTACTGCGGCACCGGCTGCCAGTCTGCCTATGGAACATGCACGGTAAGTGTCACTTCTTCACAATCATCGGGCGCTGTTGCCGGCGTTGCGTTGATCGGCCCCTTTGCGTAGGAATTTGCGCTCACTTGTTTGCAGTAAACGACCCGCCGTCTCCTGCTTTTTCCAGCTCCACTTCGGCTTCCGCGGCCGATCCTCCAGCGACTTCTTCGGCTTCTAATAGTAATGGTATTTCGTCGTCTCTCAAGCCTTCCGGCGGTTAGCCAACCCCGTCGGGAGACCCCCTTTCACCACCATCAAGGTTGGAAGACCAGCTTCAATGGCTGGTGCGGTAGGGATGCGGGAATGACATGTAAGGACTTTCACTTTGGGCAATACTGCAGCGGTGACAACCGATGTGGCTACTTCTGAGAGTGCTGGTCGGGTTGCCAATGCGAGTTCGGACATTACTGGTGAGGATCGATAATGATTAATGTGTTCTGTCGTTTGGAGGAAAGACCTTTGGAAGTTCAAGGCGGAGCTTGGGAGCTGAGGACGTCGCTCGTCTTCGCAATGATGATTTTGGCGCATCTAAAAGGCTTGGATTATTGGGAATTTGGCAGCATGCATGGTTTGCATCTGGATGGAACGGACTTTCAATATTAATTCTTGTTCTCCTTTTGGATAAAATGAGTAGGGTGGAGGAGGGAGAGACGATAATGGCATTTTCCCAGCAGGTTTTTCAATTGTAGATACCATTGATCTTAATCCCCAACCTAGAAACCATTTCCCTTCTACACTTGTCCCTTGCACGGAACTGAGTTGTGTAATACGTACCTTAACAGAAGCCTTCCTAAACGTAGGCGAGGTGGTACTGTTTCTTCGTACAATCCATTGAATAGTACTTTGTCCAGACAGTGGTGAAAATTGGCATTCTTGCGCTAAGTCCGGCAGAGCAAGTCCTTGCGTGTAAACCTTGCCAATTAATTATCTCCGGATTGTCTGCTGCATTTCGTCTGTCATGGCCAGTAAGGCCTCTTCCTTTATCAATTGGCTGTCTGGACCCGCATAGCTGGGTCGGAGAAGCTGTGACTTCCGCGGGCCGATTCTTTTCAGTCATACGCCCTATCAAATGTGACTGCTCGATTGTACCGCGAACCTATTGCGTTGACTCATACCAGCCTGTATAAGTGAACAAGAGCTTGGAGAGTGCCATTGCTTCGGCATTTCCAGCATTAAGAAAGAATTGAAGTATTGTTGCATTCATCGCTATCACAATGGCCGACACCGAGTATGAGAGACATCCCCGATCAACCGTCAACAGACTGAAGGCTCGAGGTAATGTCGTACCTTGATTGGAGATTTCCTGTTGACGTCGATGAGTGTAGGCCAATACGACTATACATCAATTCACCAAATCATCGACTCGACGCCGGTCCTGCACGTCTCCTTTCCTGCAGGGGATGACGACTTCCCGGTGATTCTTCCAATGCTCGGATGCACCGGGGCATTCGAGAAGTACGGTCAAGCCAATGGCGAAGCTGAGCAGTATAAGAGCGCAACGCCAGGCTCATTCCCAGAGGACGAGTCGAAGCCGCCGGAAGACCTTGACATGCCGCGCAGCATTTACCTTCACGGCTCCAGCGTCGCAAGACTCTTCAAAGAGTCCAAGGAAAAGATGAAAGTCTGCATTTGCGCAACGGGCATTCAAGGTATCGTACTGGCGCTAACGCCGTTCCACAACTCTTGCAACTACTCTTCCGCGGTTGTGCACGGCTACGCCAGCGCCGTCGAGTCGGAGGAGGAGAGGCTGTACGCGCTGACGCGCATCACCGACAATCTCGTTCCCGGCCGATGGGACCGCAGCCGCAATCCACCCACCAAGGCCGAAATGACGAGCACTGGCGTGCTGCGCGTTGAAATCGTGAGCGCGAGTGCGAAGGTGCGCGTGGGCGGGCCGGGCGACGACAGGCACGATCTCAAGAATGAGAACGTCATTAATAATGTCTGGACTGGTGTTATCCCTTGCTGGATGCAGTACGGTGAGCCGGTTCAGTCAGATTACAACAAGGTCAAGAAATTGCCGTCTTACCTTCGGGAGTTTGTTGATGATGCCAATCGACAAGGGCAGTGGGAGGCACAGGATATCATTAAGAGAGAGAAGAAGTGAAAAGTAGTTTCGATGAAGCTTAGATAGAAACCGATCATAATTTCCCCGGGTACTCAAAACATTGTGTCTCCCTGATGGAAGGATTTCAGCCGTATATTCAACAACAGACTGTTCACTTAGGTCATCTCCTCTATGGTGTTGATGTCCATTCCAGTTATGAAGGCGAACACCAGCCTCAATCAACTTCCTTCTTTGTTGCGCACTTAATTCCTCTACAATCGTCACACAGTTCGGCGACTCCAAGGGTAACGGAGATTTTCGCAGTATCCCATTGCAGCTTGCAAGGCGTCTGGATGAGGGCCCTCTTCTTGCAATAGTCGAAGAAGGTGGTTTGAGTGTGGCCGCAAGAGTGGATAAAGGCGTAGTAGCGACACATAATTTCTTTAACATTTTCATATTAGCTGATGCTTAGGGATTCAAACTTTCCATCAAATCGCTACCTATGGTCCTGGAGCTCGGTACGATTCTGACTATTGTGTTGATGAAATGATTTGTATGCCTCAAGAGCAGTTCGGCGATTTGTGAGTTTGCGAGAGTTGAAGATAAAGGTGTTTGACGATTGCCTAACTAATAGCGAAAGATGAACGGGTTGGTGTGAATTCAAACACACAAGTTCAGGATGGTTGACGCCTCTCCTGAGTAACACACGGTTTGCATCGCTTCTGACCGGCACATCCATCTCCAGCGAATAGGAAAGGAGTTATGGATATAAGCCAATGGTGCTATACTCTCTGTTAGTATTGCGAATGCCCTTTGATCTCCTTTGATCTCGTCCTTGGGGTCATCAATGAAGTGGTCGAGTTTGGGAATATAAATAAAGGATGATGGGGCTCCAAGCTGTTTCTAACCCGATATCGCATTCTCTTTTGTCGCAGGGAGATTATTCTATCCCCAAACCAGTTCAGTACGTGTGACTATGCGTTGCGAGGCCAGAGTGCATATACATTCGATCGTGGCGAAGTCCTTAGCATTCATCCACGAGGATTCTCTCAATGCAGTCTTTCCATGCAGCCTACCAGGCGTTTCTTAATGATCACTCCAACCGACCTACTATTTCCTTCTTTAGTCACGCAAAGATATCCTAATCTTGGCTTTCCGGACATCGCTACCGCGTATTCCATCGGCGATTTTGCGCATATTGCCAGCAGAGTGCGATCGACGAACGTGGACAAATCGAAACCACCTTTCACATCACCAAGAAGCCGCACACGCACATCAGCGTTTAGTCCATACATTACACCAATGTTGCTCAGACCAAAGCTTCTCACCTTCAGCGATATATCCATGCAGTAATCCGTTCCGAACCAGGATCTCAATCCGGCATCCACCAGACCTCTCCGCTTCAGCTAGTCTAGCTTCCAAGCTAGCAACTTCTGCCGCCCTTTTTTAGTCATCGGTACATTGACCGCGATTTCCGTCACAGTCTGATACGGCGGAATGATTTGTTCCAGGAGCGCATTCTGCCTTCGAATGAGTTGCTCTACTTGGTCATTGACCGTCGCTCCGGCCACTTCGTCGATCCAGGCCACCACCGCCGTGAGCAAGCACATCCGGTCGCGGAGTCGATCACCGCGAGAAGGCGGTTGCAGATATCCTTGAAGAAGTGGACGATACGCCAGCGGTAGCTGTCCCTGTCGAGCGTGCAGTCAGTCGATGGTGGTGTAGTCGCTGTAAGGCAGACACTGTTGCGGAAAGAGCGCCTCTCGCCCTAGGCCCTCTATGCCCTCAGATCGCCAGAGTGTGCTTCTTAGAAAATATAACACTTCTGGGATCAATTCAACTGGACTTTGCCTCGACGCTTGCCAATGGTCGAGCCCACGAGCGGTGCTTCGTCCTTGCTGATGGCGGAGGCAACTAGCGAGTGAGCCTCGTCATCCTCGTCATTATGGCTGTATTGAAGGCACTTACTCTGCGATGGTGAAGTAGCGAAGACGTCTCCATCGCTGCTTCTGTGTCTCGCTCGTTGGAGGCCAACCGGTACGCTCCCCTGGCCACATACGTCGCTAACAAGGGAGAGATTTATTGGATTAAGGCTGCATGGCCACATATATAAACGACGCTTGAGGGCCTCATCTTAAAGCCAATCCGAGCTTTCTATCAAATCTGGGAAAACTGAGGTCCTTATCGCTTCTCTTTGAACGACCTTTATCTGACTCGAGGATGCTCAAAAATGGTCGATCTTGAATGGAGAAGTGCAGCTTTGGCATCATTTTCGCTGTCCTGCTTAAGACACAAGTTTCAATGAGTCAAATTGCTTCAATTTTCAGATTGTGTCGGAAAGTGAACACTACACCAAGCCGTCAGAGTACCTATGATTCACTTCAACGTCGAAAATGACCAACACGTGATTTCCTGAAGAGTCCGACTAACTCCGACAGGCGCAGGTACAGGGGACGGAGCGCTTGAGGCAGGGATTTTTGTTGGAGAGCACAGGACGGACAAAAACGGTACCTCGTTTCTTCCCAGGTTTTGGTGGCCACGCGACATCTTTCTACCTTTGCCTTCGCAGCTGATTTCATGCCAATATCATTGCAATTCTAGTGCTCTTGGACCTTTTTCCACCCATACGTCAATTGGCACGCTTCCTGAACCTCCTTTTGCACTACATACATGCCGCTCGTTGCGCGGCATTTCTCATTTTGTTGAGGTTCTGGCTTGCCGATACTTCGCAAGAAACACCAAACGAAGCAAACGACACAACACCAGGACTTGACGGGACGTTAAGAACTAACTGCTCTCATCTTAAGCTGTGGAATACACACCTGCGCCCACCATGATACAACAGCTGCGACACATTGATCTTTGGTACGATAATGCAGACTCTCAAAGGACAGCTCTTGCCCTCGTCCTAGCTCTCTGCCCTGAATGGGAGGAGTCGAAGGACGCCATAGAGTTTGTGCGCTTTACAGATGGCATTACGAACACTGTATGTCTGCTCCCAATGGCTACAGCAACGAGAGTTATTGTGATGGGTGTGGACTGACGTCAATCTGTGGATAGCTCCTTAAAGCTGTGAATATGCGACCTGGCTTCTCAAGGAGTCAGATTGACCGCGATGCAATCCTTATTCGAGCTTATGGACGAGGCACTGCTCTACTCATCGACAGAGACCGTGAGTACTGCCCTCATGTTGCACCTCCGAGAATGTATGAAACTGACACGGGTTTCTCCCCGTAGGCGAATGCGCTTCCCACTCTCTCCTTGCGAGCCATAAGCTTGCACCACCGCTACTCGCTCGATTCAACAATGGCCTCATGTACCGCTTCATCGAAGGCAAGGTGTCGTCACCGGCCGATCTACGCAGACCAGACATTTACAGAGGTGTTGCCAAACGGTTGGCCGAGTGGCATGCAACCCTGCCAATCTCAGCAATCACACGAGGTATAGGCGTGCAGGGCCACATCAAAGAGGACATGACCCGGGAAAGAAGAGCGTCGATTGAACAGACGGAAGGTTTGACGCCCAACAAGCCGACTCCGAATATCTGGACCGTCATTCAGAAGTGGATATTGGCATTACCCACGGACACAGAACTGGAGGTGAAGCGGAGAGATCAATTGCAGCAGGAGATCGAATGGCTTTACAAGGAGTTAGGCGATACACCGGGCATAGCGAACTTACCTCTCGTCTTCGGTCATTGCGACCTACTCTCCGGCAACGTTATCATCCAGCAATGTACGAACTTCTCGCCGCCAAGCTCATCCGCCAGTAGCCCTGCACCCAGCAGTGCCTCATCAGACCAACCCACTGCCACAGTTTCTTTCATAGACTATGAATATGCAACACCTGCGCCTGCGGCCTTCGACATCGCCAATCACTTTGCTGAATGGGGAGGATTCGATTGCGACATGTCTGTGATGCCTACGCGATCCCAGCGACGCGACTTCATCACAAGCTACCTTGTAACCTTCAATAATCTGTTGGACAGAGAGCCACTGCAACAGTCTGAACTAGATCAACTCTTTGCGGAGATCGATCTTTTCCGGGGCGCTCCGGGGTTCTACTGGGGTGTGTGGGCTCTCATCCAGGCTACCATAAGTCAGATTGACTTTAACTATGCCAACTACGCCGAGGTACGTCTGAGCGAGTACTGGGCGTGGAAGGAGGCACATACGAATTCTCGTAACGGTGATCCACCGCTGCGTGAGCGGAGATGGGCGGAAGAAGACGACTAATCGGCGACCGGAGCAATAGCAACGTCCGAGACACATCAACTGAGGGGAATAGAGTGGGTCTTAAGATCACAACACCATTGTAATCGTACACTCAGCATCATCGAACCCTTGATTTGAGATAGACTTATGGTGAAAGGTTGAACTGCCATAGGCGAGATGGAATACCCAAAGACTTGTTACCTGTATAAGCACTTGTATCTTATCCTTCGTATACATACATTTGGTAGGGTCAATTCAGCAGAGACAGTATCAGACTCAAACCCGCTCATATCTCGTGAGAAATTCAGAACCGTCTTCGCATGCCTTCGTAACGCCATACTTTTTTTTGGGTTGAGCGCTAGCCTAATCCCAGTCTAACATGAACTCCAAACAGTCTCCTTAAAAAAAGTTGATGCGCGAGTAAGCCTCTCCAATGCCCTCAAAGGAGCTTAAACATCAGCCTTGCCCAAACCAGCCAGCCAATCTGCATCGGAGCCAAAGCCATCCTCAAAACTCCACCCGTCGCCAGCTCCACCGCCCACCATAGCATCCAAATTGAGCAAGGCGTCAAAATTGTCCTGCTCGAAGTCCGGCAGCAGCGAATCGAACTTATCGAGGCCGTCCGCGAGGCCCGCGCCCGCAAGGCCATCAGCATCGAGCAAGTCGAGCGACAGCGACGAGCCGGCGAGCAGATCGCCGAGGAGGCCGGCGTCGACGGAGGTGGCGTCGGTGTGGGAGCGCGCGTCGGCATCTGAGTGCGACGACGCCGCGCTGCTGCCGCAGCCGAGGTCGTGGTCGTCGCCCGACTCCGGCGGCGTCGACGCCAGGAACGTCGACAGCCGCCGCGCTACCTCCTCGTCCGAGACGATGCCGCTGCTGAGCGCCACCTCTGCGCCGCCGTTGAGCCCCGCCGCCGCCGCCATGTCCGGCGGCGGCGTCAGCGCGTGCGGGTTGATCGTGCCGGCCGGCGCCGCCGCCGCGTGCATGTCCAGCCGCCGGCCCGCGTTCACCAGGTCCTCGACCGTCGAGATCAGCCGCTCCTTGCGCTCGGAGGGCGCCGCCGACGGGAACGGCGGGATCTGGATGCCGGCCTTGCGGATCGCGGCCTCCAGGAACGCCGTCGAGTAGTCGGCCGCCGCGTACAGGTCGCGCAGCTTGCCCATCACTTGCATGCACTGGCAGAAGCCGCGCAGGCTGTGGCGCCGTGTCGCCTCATCCGGCGCTTTGATGTCCAGCAGGTGGATGATGATTGCCGGCAGCAGGACGGTGACGCCGGTGGTTGGGAGGAAGCGCACGAGGTCGGCCGAGTCCAGCGATTGAGCGATGTTGGTAATTGCTGTGGAAGCGCGACGGACGGCCTTGCGAGACGTTTCGAGAAGATCAACAGATGCAGGTGAGCTTGGCGTGGCTACTTGATTGAGCGTGGGACCCGAAGGAAGAACTTGAGGGCGGTGCAGCGCGGAGAGTGTGGTGTAGAAAACCATGTGTAGCAAACTCCTGTGCAAATCCAGACTGCGGTTACCTGAGAGTTGATCACTGGCCTTGGCCTCCTCAGGTAGCTCATCGAACCAGCTCTGTAGCTTGTCGTCGCAGGACTTCACTTCGCAGATCTCAGGGTTGCCCTTCTTAGGGAGTAGCATCATTGTCGTGCGATCGTTGACCATGCCTTGGTTGTTGTTCAGAACGCAGTACTGCGTGCTGAGAACATGGCTAATGCAGAGACACAACTTGGCCTTCTCAATACACATGACAGCAAGATCGCGCTGCTTATCGACATCCCTCGCGATGTTGCAGTCCGCGGGGATGGACGAAACAGAGTCTGGAATAGCCACAAGCTCGAAATCATCTATGGTAAGCATCGGGACGTCGAAATCTTCGGTCTTTATGCGAGTTGGTCGACGCATGCCGAGAGCGATGAGACGATCTCTCATATAAGTTGACCACCAAATACGCTTCCAGAGCTTGGTTTTCTTCGTGTCCATGCTCGATCGCTCCGGGTTACGATGGAGGCCGATGGTATGTGCCACGGAAGTAGCAACACCCATCCAGTGCCAGGTGTCCTTCTGGTCATCGGGAGTTTCGTAGTAGTAGGTGAGCAAAAGTAAGGCCTGGACCAGAGAAACGCGATCGGACTCGTAATCGAAATCATAGAGCAACTAGCTGGTGTCAGTTGGTTGAATAATGGAAGAACTGTGGATTTAATTACCCTGGTCCTCTGGAAAAAGTCTTTTCGAGCTTCCTTCCTCGACAAATAGCCAGCATTGTGTAAATGTTGCATGTCGACATATGCCGAGCCAGCAAACATGACGGCTTGGAACAGAATTAGGCTGATACGGCCAAGAACACCGCTTCCGCTTTCGATAATCATGACGAAATCGTATAAATCTATTAAAGGCATATACGGGTGTACAAATTCAATATAAGCGCGGAGCAACTCGCTTCGCAGGCCATTTGACGGCACTGTAAGGGCGCCCTTCGTCTCCAGGTACGCAGCCTCATCGGGGCCGATTCGAATTGGCAGAGGCTTGATGAAGTACGGGAGGTTGGCTACGGCCGATAATCTAGACGTCTGAGAGAAGAATGGAGAGTCTGAGAGCGGACTTTGAGCTACAATGGGAAATGGAGTGGTAGCCCGGGCATTGGTGATAGACAGTCTACGGTTCAACGCCTGCAAGCTCAAGTTCAACCTCTGCCCCGTGGTTTGGTCTGCATGTTCTCCGTAAGCGAAAAATCTCCTTTTTTTCTCCTTCACATGTCATTGCAAGTGGGTACGTACAGATGGAATGAGGAACGTGCCCATCGAGCGAGCCATCGCGATCATGTGACTGGGCCTGTCGGTTTCCGGACACGGCGGAATAGCGAATGCCGTCCAGCGCATTGACTGTCTGAGATACAATTTTACGGCCATTCGCATTGGCATTGTGGTTGCCGTTCTTGCCTACCGAGGCTTCGTTCTCAGGCTGAGTTTCGCCATCCTTGTTCCATTTCCTACATCGCCCACGTCAGCGCTCTGATTAAAAATATGCCGCAAGGATGCTTCAACTGCCGAAAAAGTATGAAAATTGCCTTGTTCGTTGACGGTCCAAGCTTCATACAACAAGATCAAATATTTCCCACGTGTCGTCATTCAAACAAGCCATCGTTTTCATGTGAAGAAAAATTTTGGACCAGAACTGAGGCGATTTGGAGGGAGAGAGATGATGGTACTGACTTCTTTCTGCGGCTCTCAGAGACAATGCATTCCACCTCGTCGAGTCTGCAATTCGTGCAAGGCGCTCCGTGTTCAGTGACATTGCATCTCACTTTTCGTGCTCGGCAGCACTGGCAAGCCTTAGATGCTCGTCGTTTGACAGCTCGAGGTTGTGCGGTTCCGTCCAAGCCCGCAGCAGACGCCTTTCGTTTCTGAGGTTGTGTCTCTTGCGTTTCGGAAGAACTATTCGAGTAGGTCGACATGTTTGGAAATGTATTGACTTCGAAGGATGGAGATATTTCGAAAGTGAGGAGCAAAGAACAGATGTAGAATCAATATCAAAGGTACATCAAACGCGTAACGGCAGCAAAACCATTTCTAGCGTGGTGGGGGACTGCGAAGCCATATATGTAAACGCATGACCGGCACCCGATGATGGTGGCCAGCCGATGCTCGCTCGATGGACAGCCTAAATTGGCTCCACACGATCGTCAACATTCGACAGTACAGCGGTGGTTCAGAAGGCGCCGCCTTCTGCTTGTGGGGTGAACCCCGTTTCTGGAATAATTGCCCTCCCCGGATCGACGGATGACCCCCCTTGTTCGGAGTCTGGCTGCGTTGCCTCCTAGCGGCTCCTCTGACGCTGGCATCGGCTCACCTCGGAGCTCCTCGGAACTCTTACTCCGGAGAGGGTAGAACCCTGTCACGGAATTTTTCTGAGCAGTTTTTGCAACTATAGGGAAAATATCTGTCTTTTAGCATTGCGGAAGGCCAGTTGTCTTCATCAACATAGCATACGTTGTGTTGTCATCGATCACATTCTGTCAGCTGCTGGCACGGGTGTTTTATTCGGCATCAACCGACTAAAGGCCGTAAAGCCATGCCAGCTCAAGGCCAAAATAGCAAGAGAGAAATTTAGGAAAGTTACCGAGGCCATTTCCCGATCTGGTCTTGGCTAAGCGAGACGAAGTGCATGCTGCGGACTATGATACGCAGGGCAGCATCAGGGCTCGCAACGTCCGTATTTCCCAGCCTCGTAAGCCCGTGTCCAAAACTGCTTTGAAATGGAACTCGGGACCTGGTTGCTGCTGTGCTCGAAATCCACCATCCATCGGCACGGGAACATGTCGAATTCATGCAGAAATGGCGTTGATTGGTACGGGCGCACCACCGCACCTGGCTGGCGGTTGACCATTTCCTTGGCCGTTCGAGAACTTTGAGTGAAAGGAGCAAAGCGCCGATCGGACTTTCCGTGCTCACGCGAACAGCGAACGGCGCAACTCTCGCAGCTGCCCGGATCCTGGATGCCGCGTTGCCAGACTCGCGTGGAGACTTTTCTGCCCATGGGTCTTCTTGGTAACGCTGTCGTCTTTTGAGTGCCTCGCTTGCAGTGCTTTTGTGGTATGGCGCGATTGATCGCTGCTACGAGACCAGACATTGGTTCGCAAAAAGGGTGATATCGGACTGCAAGGGTGACTGATCGCCATGAGGATGTCGACGCGAAGATGGCGAGTAGGAATTCCATCTGAGTGGATCGAATGTCTGAGCGGCTTACCATGGCAAGGAGAAAATTCGGCATTTGAGTCGTGGCTTGGGATCGCGATCATTGCCATGCGGCAAATCATGATTTTAGCACGCCTGACATAGTCCCCCAGGATCAATAATTTGCACCCAAGGCAGTTGGTCAGAAATGGTTTATTGTATAGTTTTCACGCTACTGTACTATAGAAGGTATGTTTAACCCTTTGGTGTTGACATATCTTAATCGCTCGAGACGTGCGAAATGGTTTGGAGATGTACGGGGTAGTTTGGAGACGTGCGAAGTACCGTGGTTTGGAGACATACGGAGTAGTTTGGAGACGCCTCCCAAACCACCATCCGGAGGATGCGGAGCCCAACACTCCTCCACTTTCGTGTGGCGTTTTGATAAGTCTAACCCCACAGCGCGCTGGACGGCATAGCAAAACGGACGGAGTCGTTGCAATGGCGCTAACTCGTTCGCCAAGGTACCTCCTCACACTGATCAACAGGCCGTCTGCGCTGTATCTTCACATCGCGATGATTGAATCCATTCGCAGACCATTCTGATATCAGTTTCACTTAGCATGCCTCGCAGATCGCTGCACTTAAGACAGCGGATCCTCGAAATCCTCCCGTCCCACTGCGGCGGTACCTTCAGATAGATGTCCCACGCGGTGGAAGCCCGATGGATTCCCACACGGTCCGCCTCCGTATCTGGATTCTTGTATATGAAAGGATTGTTGGGCTTCACGTTATGCCAGCCTGCCGTGTATTCCGAGGCCAACAGGCGGCTTATGCCGCCTAATTGCGTTTCACCGGCTTCTTGCAGTAAAAATCAATGATAGCTGTATCTGACTCCGTGAGACCATGTCAACTTTATCGTCGTTTGGGGATAGGGGCGGAAAGCACCGCGAACGGAAAGAAACGGCAAACACAACGCCAGCTCGCACTGCTATCCCTGAATAGGCGGATGTTTATTCACGCATAATACGAGATGTACTAGAGCGCGAAACAAATATCGAGTCTCTGTAAAGCGCGTTGCAAAGCGAAGAAAAGAATGTTCTTAACGTAGATCCAATGGTACTAGACATACCTTAACAATGGTCCAGAGCACTTGGCGTAGCTAGCGAAGTTAATGGTCTAGAAGAAATCGCCGACGATTATCGGTAAGCCTCTATTTTAGCTCTGTACAGTCCCGTGATTGAACTTGAGGCAAGACCGATAGCCCTTCAAAAGGCACGAAGTTAGTGTGGAGCTGATGCAGTTCAAGGGCTCCAGAACACGTAAGCCGTTTTTCGTCCGGAAACGCAAATTCTGCAGGATCGAAGAAGTCGAGAATCCCCATCCATGGACCGCAGAGCGCCACACCATGGATCGTAAAGTGTTTTCTCACAGAATCAAAGCTCGTAACAGCTGCGGCTATCTATCTGTTGTCAGACTATCGAATTGGGCCGTCCAATTCGAGACAAAGCTGTCACAAGGCCATACTAGCATTCACCAAGAGCATAGCCGCGTACGAGTCAGAACTCAGAAGAACGATGAGCTTCAGTAAGATGTCGAAATGTTCGATGACCCGGTCCGGCTCCGGGTCCACTTGTGAAATCACAGGAAAACATTTCATCCCACATCAACCCTGAGCTTGGCCGGCATACTGCGTCCGCCAGCGGTCCGACATCGCTGATCTGCAGGGGGGGCATGGTGATTGTCGCCCTATGCGATGCGATGCAGACGAATGGGAAGGAATATTGAAACATCAAACAATTCCTACTCAACATAGCTGTGAGGCGCCCAACACGGTGATGTAACACGGGTGATGACGGAGATGAGAACACGAATAACGGAAAGATGACAGTATTTGCGGGATCACCATGATTAGGCTACCAGTCCGTAAGCCGGAGTGAGTTCAGCCGGAATTCCGAATGTGAGCATTCAGTGGATGATACAGATTTCAACGTTCAACATGCTTCGAAACATCAGAGTCTAGTCGCCTAGAGTCGTGAGCTCCCCTTCATCCGCTCAAGCTCTTTTGTCTTGTTTTTGTAGTTCTTGACGAGCTGCCGGATGGCAAGATCGAGCATTACGTCCTCGGAGCCGCCAGGTATTCTTCAGAATGTCAGTAATAGCCGGGAAGTGTTTGATATATTGTACACTCACCTAACGCCCATCACTTCACGGTATATTCTTTCGGCAATCTCTCCTTGTCCGGTTCTAGTGTAACCATTTCCCCCAAACAAAAGAACTTTGCTCGAGTTAGCCTGGGGAGTGGGGACTAGAATCATTTTTGCAATATGTCACTTACCAGCAGTCTGAGCGCACTCATTGACTACGATACCAGTCTGAGCCTTTGCGAGAGCCGTCAGGCCGCCCAGTTGGACATCTGCAATCTCCTTTGGTAATTGAGTCATCTGATACACGAAAGAATCGACCCAGGTTTGTTGGGACTCAAGGAGAGCACCGGCTTTCGCGAGGCGGTGACGAACGACAGGTTGTTCGATAAGAGCTTTGCCGAAAGCTTCTCGCTTCATAACATACTCCATTGCTGCCGCGAGGGCGACACGCGCCTGACGCGTAGCGCCGATGCAGATTGAAAGACGTTCGTGATTGAAGTTCGTCATGACATACTTAACGGAGTTAGCTAAAACAGACAAAGTCTCCAGAGCTGAATGGAAATCGAGATTTACCAACCTTCATGCCCATGCCTTCTTCACCGATGAGGTTCTCTACAGGTACTTTGACGTCGTCGAGCTCAATATACGTGGTTCCTGCACTAACTTGACCCTGTACCTTCAGTCTTCGCATCGTAACGCCCGGGTAATTCTTAAGAGGAACTACGATCATTGACAGTCCGGCAGCTCCAGGGCCTCCGGTCCGTACAGCCATTGACGAGTAGTCAGTCCAAATGCCGTTGGTGATCCATTTCTTCTCGCCGTTGATGATGTAGTGTTTGCCGTCAGCTGATTTCTTCGCAACGGTAGCGATGTTAGCAACGTCGCTTCCAGCACCTGGTTCGGTGATGGCAATGCACGATCGCTTCTTGCCGGTAAGAAGCTCAGGCAGGTATTTCTCCTGAAGTCGCTTGCTGCCGAACTTGAGAATTGGAGGCACGCCAAAGTTCACGCCAGCAGTAAGGGATCCAGAGGGACCAGCTAGACCTGACCTGCTCATCTGCAAGTGTGGTTAACATCGGCACTCTCGAAACCACTTCCTACCCCCTAAACCAAACCTTACCTCATCCATGTAGATGGCTGTATGGAAGTAATCCCACTCCTCAATTTTTGTGCCGAGAATATCGTGAATGCCTAGTCGCTTCAGCCATGGAATTGGGAGAGGACCAAGAGCAGGTAATAGCATGTTTGCGGCCGCAAACTTCTCGAATACGCTCTCCGGTAGAGTCTCTTCCCTGTCCCATTCCATCGCACCCTCATGCAGATTCTCGGTGATGAACTTCCTGCAAGCTTTCTGCCAATTCCGGTGCGAATCGTTGTAGTACGGCGAAGGAAGGCCCATGAGCCACGGTGGCTCACTGAAGGGAATTCCTTCGCTCACGATGCCGGCCATTGTGTTAAGCCTTTGCTTTTCACAGTACTAGGGCATTGTTTGAAATGATTAGACGTGACGTTCTGGCTCAGGGCAGGGTATATAAGGTTGGCCGCGGCTACCATGCTTTCGGCTACTGGGTGCTTCCACTCGGCTATCTCCATAGTCATCGGCTGCGGGGCTTCTCGCACAGTACTCTCATCCGCGGAAAAGGAACGGTTTCAAAATCGCTTTGCAGACTGATAATATGTAAATTGGGAACATATTAAAGCATTTTTGGAAAAGGTGTCGCAAGTCTGCCTGGTGGCTGCCATAGTCTATCTTTCTGCGCAGTGTGGACGCTATTCGTCACGCTCACAAGTAGATACGAGGTTTGCCCTCCCCATTGCCATTCATGTGGCTTTGGTCCAAAACGCAGATATCGATTTGCTTCAACACTAAAGGAACAATAGTCACCTGCGTTGTAGAGTGGCCCAAGCTGTCCATCTGCCATGTGGATGAAGGAAATTTATGAAACTCCGAGAACCTCCGCAGGGTCTTACCGCAACCCAGCCTGGTTCTCAGCCTTGCAACGGTGGTTTGGCTAGGATCATGAGTGAGAAAGGAAAAGGCGACCGTGGTTATTGCCGAGGTACCCGGTCTTCATGCCCTTCCTACTTCCCTTGCTTTCTTGACCGTCTCACGTGCTGCTTGGACCTTCATTCCCAATCTATTGACGGTGTAAGTCTTCGAAATGTGTAAGCTTCGTTTAGTTAAATGAAGTACCTTGCGTCCAATTCATAACTTCCCCAGTGTGCCGCCTTCTCTAACCATTTGGAACACTCTTCAAGGTCTCCAGTGGAGTTGGTGACGGAGTAGATTTGCCAGTTAATGACGCTCATCTCGTAATGGGCGATGGGTAGTGACCAATTGTCTTTCAAACCGCCCTCTAGATCAGATTTCTGCAAGTGCAAGACGTGTGAGTACAGTAAATTCTTGGCCTGGTCGTGTTCACTCTTGTTTCGCAGAACAACCGCCTTGAGTAGGCCCAGATTGGCTTTCTCATCGACGACTTCTTTGGACCAAGCCTTGTTGGCTGCACTTTCAGACCACAGCAACCTCGAGTAGGACTCATTTAGTTGGTCTTCATCCATTCTCTTATAACCATTCCACATGTACGTCATCTCCTCGATGGGACTGACGCCCACGGCATCAGCGAATGGCACAGACCATTCCTGTGACCGTTGTTCCCACTTCTGAATTTTCTTGTTGATGAAGACGTCGAGTGGTAATGGTCGCCCTATCAATTTCTTTTTGCCAATATGCAGTGGAGCTTTCTTCAGCAGCTCCTCTGCCTTTTCGGCATGCTGCTGGGCTTTTTCGGGGTCTGCTTCCTTCAGCCTCCGATATGATTGAATTTCTGAGGCGCCGGCCATGTAGTAGTACAAGCAATGAGACCACTCATTCATCTCGACAAGCTTCAGGAATGATTCGGAAGCGTCCTCATCGCGATGCATATACGTGTAGTTCATTGATTTCTCGAACCATATCAATGCCCTGACCTGTTTGAGACCGGCATCTGAAGGAATGTTCTCCAAAATATTGACTGCTTCCTCCAATTTCTTGTCCCTGGCAAGTGTGCGGCCCTCTTCAAGCAGCCAAAGGCCTCCCTTCGGGTATCGTTGGCGAGATGTGTTCAACAATTCTAAGCATCGTTCTCGAGGATAAGCTCCAGTGCCCGCTGAGGGAAGGATGTCGACGAATCCAAGAAGGCCATTGTAGTAACCCAGAAGGACGAAGCTAGCAAAGATACCATTAATGTTCTGAAACTTGGTTGCTCTCCAGAGAAGGCCAATTCCGCGTATTCGGTCTCCTTTGAAGCCCGCAATTTTCACTAATGTGGAGAATGACGGAGGCATCAGCGATACCAATACCAAGAGCATACCATAGCACATGCTGGCGCCTGAGTGGATAAATCCATCGATGACGTTCCCTGCGAAAATCTCTGCATCAGGTCCATCTGAAAATCTGGACGTCAGTCTGCGTAGCTTCTCAGGCCGCTCTGTTTGGTTGCTGGTGATCGTGAGTGTTTCCAAAGATGGTATGTGGTCGGTGGCAGCAGAAGAGAGACGACCTTGATAATCGCGAAGCTCACGAGACCCATCGTTGTCTTCCGAAGCGTCGTAAAACTCCTCTTCAGAATCTTCACTGAGTGGTGTATCGACCTGAGGTGCCTCAGTGGAAGATCCTGAGGAACGTTCCAGTTCCGAAGCACTGGATTCCAAGCTCTCAGGTTCGTTGACAGTGCCGTCTGGTAGCCCGTCAGGATGCGATGCCAGGTACTTGTTCTCCTCTTGTATTATACGCTCTAGGGTGTAGTAAGCCTTTCTCAGTTTATAGAATCCTTTGATTGCTTCTGTCAGGCTCTCCGTCATCATCCCGACAACGGCGTACATAATCTGAACGGTGGCAATACAGAGCGCGTACTCAGTACCGGGAGAATAAATACTCGGTTTGTTGGGATCTGAGTATCTAAGAGCTTTCTTCAGGTCTTCGGCGGCTGCAGCTTCGGCAAGGGCAAGTCGATCGCAAGCTATCTTCATGAATTCTTTCTCAAAGCCTAGGGTTGCCCTCATGAATGAGGCAAGGCCAATTCCAAGCTTATGAAAAGATGAATTGCCCTTTGCGAGTTCCTTTTCGGCCAGTTCCATTTCGTCATTCATCATGTGGGCGGCTGCGTCCATGGCATCTTGTAGCTCGCGGGCTTCGTCTAAGGCAGATATCGAAGCCTCCGGAGGGGCGGCGTTACCTCCGGTGAACCAGCGACGCATCTTTTTTGCGCAAATTTAGCAGTTTGGGTTTCCTTCGAGTCCAATTCAACTAGGAGACAGTACAAGGTCTTGTCAGAAGCTTCAGACAGAACGACATTTACTGCCGGCGGAGCTGGGCGGATTATGAGTACGTCATGGCGAGATTCTTGATAACAGAAGACAGAGGATTGAGGGCGGAGAAAAGCCCAGAAGTTGGACTCAAATGAGCCAAAGAAAACGAGTTCACAGCCAAGAGAGAAGCCGAGAGCATGTAAATTGAATATAAATCAGAGAGAGAAGTTGAGCGAGGTTAATTGTGCCCAAACCAGGCAGTCATCCCACGGAGCACACAGCGGGGTCGGTTAAAGTTGCTGAATGGGCGGTTGATGTTCGGAATTTTCCAGCAGCCCATAGAGTATCGTACGTCGTTACTGCTCTAGTGTTCAATGATCTCAAAGAACTTTCTCTTATTCTCTCTGGATACTTTTTACGCAAAGCACATCACAACCCCAAACTCTCCTCCTCGCGAGTCAGGATCACCGATTAAACACAACAACCATGTCAGCAGCTCCAGCAAGTGACGCGAATACCACCAAGGCCACGGTGAATGATGCCAATGTAGCAGACAAACTTGGAGAGGTGAAGAAGCCGGCGGGGACTATGGACGGTGACGATGAGTGGGAGGAGTTCCCTTCGCAAGGTATGCCAACTAATCATATATCCTCTTCAATACTTGCTAATTACCTTTGCAGAGTGGGCGGACGAAGACCAAGAGCTTCCTGGCGGCAACACTCACCTGTGGGAGGCCGGCTGGGACGACGACGATGCAAATAACGAATTCGTTAAGCAGCTCAAGAAAGCACAAGCCTCCAAGTCTTCCGAGAAGGACTTGGCTACTAACAAACCTGTAGAGAAGAACTCAAAGGAGCCGGATCAGGGAAAGGGAGCTAAGACGGGCACGAAGTTGTCTCCCATTGCCGAAGCACCAGAACCCGACCTTGCTGACCATGAAGATTTAGATGGCGACGGGAACACCCAGACTCCGAAGCTACCACCGTAAGCTTCAAGTAGCGTACATGACCGTTCTTCACGTAGTATTGCGCGGCGTTCGAGCCCTTAGCCTAGTCATCGGCTTGTTTACATTCATGCGGTGGGATTCGGCGGAAAAATGGATGATAATATCAAGACTAGTACATTCATGACAACACTGTCCTGTATGCGACTGCATAAAGGCCTCCGAGTTGGTCTAGAAGATAGAAAATCATAAAGTTGAAGAGGCTCGGCCTTGTTTCCAGCATCAGATTGGCCCAAATCTGTTTTCGGTCCGTTGTACTACTTGCTTGACAATGCTGTGACTCCAGGTAGCTCTTTGCCCTCAAGCAGCTCTAGAGATGCACCACCACCCGTTGACACGTGGCTTAGCTTGTCCTCGACGCCGTACTTTGCCGCCACTGTTGCAGTATCTCCACCGCCGATGATGACAATCTTTCCACTTTGTGCGGCAGCAACGGCGGCATCCAAGGTTTCCTTAGTACCGGTCGCAAATTTATCAATTTCGAAAACTCCCGGCGGGCCGTTCCACAGAATCGTTTGAGCTTCGTTGATGGTATCGATGAACAGCTTGACACTCTTCTCACCGACGTCAAGACCTAGCCACCCGTCTGGGATACCGCTTTCATCCGTGGCGTAGCCAACTGTTGCGTCCTTGTCGAACTTATCCGCAGTGACGTAATCCACTGGGAACACGATCTTCACATTGTTCTGCTTCGCCTTGTCCACAATCTCCTTAACAGTCTTGCTGCCTGCCTCATCGAACAAGCTGTTGCCGATCTTCACCCCCTCAAGTGTCTTTTTGAATGTGAAGGCCATGGCACCGCAGATTATGAGGCTGTTGACTTTACCGAGAAGGTTGTCGATTAATTGGATCTTATCCGAGACCTTCGCACCACCCAAGATGGCGAGGAATGGTCGCTTGGGATTCTCGAGCGCCTGCGCAAAGTAGTCGAGCTCCTTCTTCACTAGGAATCCAGAAGCCTTCTGTGGCAGATCAACGCCGACCATGGAGCTGTGGGCGCGATGAGCGGTACCAAATGCGTCGTCTGGAGATCATTAGCTTTTCAAATCTCAATGACGGATGGGTTTGTTTCGTACTGATATACACATCTCCCAGGGCAGTGAGGCCTTTCCTGAACTCTGCGACTTTCTCCTTGTCTGCCTTGACCTTCTTGCCTTCTGCATCCTTGGTGCTTCCCTCTTCTTCGACATGGAAGCGAAGGTTCTCCAACAAGATGACCTCGCCGTCGCTCGCACTGTTCACGATATCTTCAACCTCCTTTCCGACACAATCATTGGTGAAAATCACTTTCTTGCCTAGTAGCTTTTCCAATTCCGGAACAACTGGCTTCAGGCTGTATTTCTCGTTTCTCTTGCCGTCTGGACGACCAAGGTGGGACATCAAGACAACGCATTTTGCGCCGTGGTCGATAGCGTATTTGATTGTCGGCAAGGCACCGACAATGCGCTGATTGTTGGTGACATGCTTATCCGAGTCGAGAGGGACGTTGAAGTCGACCTATTTGGGTTCCTTCGGTCAGCGACCTATACGCCAGAAACGCCACATGAGAGCTACAAACTTACACGGATAAGCACCCGTTTGCCCTTAAGATCGACGTCTTGGATTGAGAGTTTGTTTGAGAGAGACATGATGCAATTGAGGGTCGCAAAAGTGCTCTACGAGTGTTGGAGAGATGTTATCGTTGGACGTTCGAAAAAGTGGAGTGGTTGTTGGGAGCTTTTCGTCTCGAATGATCTTCACAGCGCCCAATTGCTTTTGGCGGGGGAGCAACCCCTCTACATTTCAATGTCAAGCCCACGGAAGGCGCCGCGAGGGTGGCGGGAATTTGCGGTAACTCAAGCCGGGCCAGCCCTGTGCAGGAACAGAAATATACCACATCTCGGAACGTGTTCCTGGCGGATGAATGCAAAATCATCGTCGGCTTCTGTGTTTCACGGCCTGATCGATACCGGAACGGCTGAACACGTTATGGATCTCTTAGAAACATGAATGCTACACCGCTTCATCGACCGTACACTCTAAGATCTCGCTCCTTTTTGCACGGTACCTCCTGAAAGCGAATTCAATCATTGTTCTCTGCTCTGAAAATCTAATCCAAGTCTATTGTATAGCCAAATACTCAAGGTATATCCCGAATCTGCTCCATGACAACGCAGACTCCCGTCTGTGCTGGAATCTTGACACCATTCTTCTCCTTTTCTTTCGTCGTATAAGATTCTCTCCCAACCTCTGCAAATCCACAGCTCGAATACAACTTTTTTGCAGCAGCATTATCAACTTCAACTCGAACCTGCATTCGAATAGCTTTGAATCCCAAGCTTCTGGCTGAGGAAATGGCTGCTTCGATTGTGGCCACCGTCAGCTTCTTCCCTATACCAAGCCCACGGGCGTCTGGAGTTACAAATACGCCGTTGAGCTGATACACTGGCAGTGTCTTTGCAGCGTCATCAGAGCTGCTCTTATCGGGTACCGTGGTCTCCCACGGCGAGCGAGATGCGTGTAGACCTGCCGTTCCATCCTCTTTCGGTCCTATAACAACCATAGATCCTAACCAGTCGTTCTCTATCAGTGCAGACAGGTCGTCATTCCCGGACCCATCATCATCATTAGATGTCAACCGCACGGCGCAGAGGTGGATTGCGAGAGGATTTGTCATGCGTTTCTCCCATATTTCGTCACTGAATTTGACTTCATCTGCATATGTCGATGCAAACGCCTCTGGATCCGCTTTCAAGGAGTGCAGCCGGAATTCTTTGAGCTTCTCTCGCAGCTTCAACCATTTAGAGGCGCCGACAGGAGATCGTGGAAGAGTGTATATTTCGTGTCTCGACGGATCGGAGGCCATTTCCTCAAAAGATCTAAAAGTCCTGATTCAAAATTTCTTTCAAGCCAAATCTTTTACTATTAACTTCCTCTGTCTTGATATTCGTTATTAAAAGACTCAGTCGAACTTTTACCGCTTTTGACTCATACGGGGTGCAGTTTCGACTACGATGGCTACGGCGAGCAGACGGCGTGAGACGAATGTCACAACCGAACAATTAGCAATCTTCGACTATGAAGGCAATGTCTATGTTACCAAATCAACTATTCTTTAAAAGAAAGCGTTCTTGTTGATATGCGTATCGAAACTCAAGTCAGCCTCTGTGCTTAACTCCACAAAGTCTCAGGCGCCCAGGCAACAGTCACGCGGTTACTCCGTACACTCGTGATGAACGGCTGTGATCTCAAGTCTCAGAAACGATCAGTTGCACGTTTTATTGCGTGCCCGTGATATTTCCACCAGAAGATCCTTTTCTCATAATAAATCATGACGGGTATCCCACATTTCGCTCTGCTCATACCCCTGTTCGGATGCCGAGTCCATGGCTACTTCTGGATATCAACTTTCTCCACCTACGTACTACAGGGAGTTGGGAGAGGATTTTGATCGGACCATTCTGAATCTCGATAGCCCCAGCGACTTTAAATTCGGTGATGCTTCACTACGTGACCTTAAGACTCGCAACTTCCTTCTTGATTTCAGCGACGACGAAGCATGGTGTTCGTTCAACGTGGGAGCGCACGACCTAGAGAGGCTGCTGCGGATGACGAGGCCTCCTTCACTTCACACTCGATGGATTAATATTTGGCGGCCTCAAGAACAGAGGGATCTTCTGGAAGCCTTGGCCAGACACTATGACTTCTCCCCTCGTCTTCTGGGCCTGATGAGTTCGGCTCCGTTAATCAATATGTCTGGACGGCACACTCCAGAGACCAAGTCTTCATCATCGAAATCTCTTTTTTCTCAGTTCTGGAGCCGCCCACCAAGTACCAATAGAAGGTCGCTGAAGATTGATCTTGAACTGGATTCGGAGGATAGCATCGGTCTATCACCTATCGACTCGGCGCACAAGTTTAGCATTGGCTCTGACATCAACCAGTATGTTGTAGCGAACGAATTATATTACTACACTTCTATGGATCTGGGCAGAAATTGTAGGGTTACTTTGTTCTGCAAAGAGGTTCCACGCTGACTAGCAACAGATATATGTCTAGGCTATAATACACTCTTTGATGTTCGTTGCAACTCACGCTCCTACTCTGCTGATCCACCGAATGGCGGCAGCGACAAGCCGGGCGGGAAACGCGTCTGGAACTGGATCTTACTTTGTGAAGACAAAACAATCATAACGATTCAAGAAGATATCTTCGCCCAGTACGAAAGTCCCTTGACATTTTCCGAGCGCAAAACGCTAGAAGTCAGTCGCCGCAACATCATCGCCATCTTCACGCAGTGTTCCAAGGCCAGCAGCACCGCATCCACGATGCGCCTACCCATAAGACACCGGCTCGGGCAGAGCGACGAAGAGACCGCACACCGCTCGACAGACGCGCCGGGCCTGCTCTTCTTCTACCTATTCGCGGACGAGCTCACGACGTACAGCCTGATGGCGCGGCGGGAGCACCAGTACACGGCGGCGCTCAACGCGCTGCGGCTCGCGATGATGGAGCGCGCGGAGCTGGCGCACGTCGAGCGCCTGCACCGCCTCGGCCGCCAGCTGTCGGTGCTGCGCCGCATGTACGAGGGTTACGCGTTGCTGATCGAGCGCCTGCTGGCGCCGCGCGCGCCGACCCTCGCCTCGCTCCGCAACTCCGTCGTCGCCGCAGCCGACCAGAGCCTCGACGCGTCCTACGCCGACCAGCGCGAGGGCCCGCCCCTCGACGCGGCCTACGCCATCGGCGTGAGTCTCAGCTCCGCTGCCCGCGTCCGCTTCGAGCGCCTCAGGGGCATCATCGGGCTGTACGCGATCAGCGAGATTGAGGAGTGCGAGCGGGTGAAGGAGGGGTTGGTGATGATGGTGAGTTGCTATGTGGTTTGCCTGGTTTGCTCGATTCGCTGACGGCCGCAGAACTTCAACCTGATCGCCATCAAAGAGTCGCGGTCGGTCGAGCGCCTCACCCGCGTCACGCTACTCCTGGCCAAGCTTACCTTCCTCTTCATGCCCGTCAGCGTCGTGACCGCGTATTTCAGCTGCCAGTTTGCTGACGTGCAGTTCACGGTACGGTCGTATTGGAGCTGGTTTGCGGGGACGGCGACGGCCTCGCTGGTTTTGCTGCTGGCGTTCAGTGTGCTGAGTGGCACCATGGATGCGGATATCGTGTACAAGGGTGTCAGTCGGAAGGTTGTGGAGTGGGTGAGCTGCGTCGTTGAAGAGAGAAGGACGAGAAAGCTTGCTGGGTAGAGGTGGATATGATAAGTTCCCATTGCTAGTAATGTTCACAAGATGATTTCTTTACGCGCTGATACCCTAGAGCTACTGTACAGTTGAACTTCGAACTTCGACTTCACCATCCGTCTTGTCCAGCCAGATAGCCGCCCATCGCTCGACATGATGCCCTTGCACCTGGTGGCGTGACTATGTATGCTTGTGTGTGGCTGGTTGCAAAGTCAGAGAAATTCTAATTAGGAAAGAGATGTGTCTCCTTACGTTACAGTCCATGTGTCTGTTGATATTGCGGTTTCATACATGAGGCCTGCCCTTGTTCTTGTTACAGGCTTCGCGGTAATTGTGCGTGTCGTGGTGCCGTAGCGCACTGTGGATGGGCGCAGATGGCTGCATAGAGTTAGATATACGGAAGTACAACATATAATCAAAATAGCACTAACGTTGAAACAGTTAACGTGATTGTTCTGGACACTGTCTCCGTGGATGCTGGTGCCAGGGCCGTTGAAGTCACAAATACTGGCCGCGAAGCGGTGACAGTGACTGCACAAGCATCGGGGGCGCGTTCCTTGATTTGGTGGAGATATTGATCAGCGTTCCGACTCTGTTCTTGAGCTCGCTGCAAGTATTTGTTCCACGTTGATTGTTGTACCCGCTGTTGTCCTACTCCTTGATGCTCATCCCACAGATTCGACGGGCCGCCTCTAACATAAGGCCAATATGCAAATGTAGGATCAGGCCAAGGTGGTGGATAGATGCAAGTTGGAGCGATTGCGACAAAATCAAGGGCTTGCGACACTGAATATACATTGCGATGCCAAGTGACAGTCTGTGGAATAGTTGCGGTAACTGGGTCGGGCCGTACGGTGACAAGGCATGGAGCGGTCGCCGAGGGAGCATAAAAGGTAGCTGTGGCATCCAGAGTATCCGTAATCGTCTTGTAAAATGTAGCGGTGATTCCTGGCTCCGCATCAGCGATTGTAGTCAGAAGTTCAAGGTTACATACTTTTATATGGCGTTGAAGTGATAGTCTGCGTCACTAATATCGGGAATTAGCTCTGAAATAAGCATGGCTAATTCTTCTACTACCTGTAGGCGTAACCTTGACATGTTAGCATCTTGACTTGCCTATCATGGAGAACTTACCGTGGCGGTTTCTCTTATCCCAACCTTCAATGTGAAGTTTCTGAAGTAGGCGTAAGGAGCACCATCGCCATTGTTGCCTGCAAGAATAATCACATAATCGCCCGACACAAGATTGCTTTTCGTAATTGGACTGCAACTGTTTAGTAGGAGGGATATGCTAGCATCGCATCTCTACGGACCAAGTTGACAGTTGTTTCGTGAATGGGCTTGTGTCGACGACATCGCTACATCGGATAATGGCACCATTATCGAGTCTGTTTGGTAAAATGAGCAACGTATCCGCGAAGGTGTTTGGTCCCGTCATGGTGCATCCTGCTGGATGTGAGGAAAGCCAAATAAAATACACTAAGGCGCCGTACCCTTAAACTCGCTGACGAATGTAAAGTTTTCGGTCGAAGCAGAGTTGATACAATAGCTACCGCCATTCTGAAAGTCCACTCCATACGAATGGCATCTGGCTGGGTGATGACTGGGCTGCGGGCTGAGAAACGAGAGGGCTCGGGCGGTTGAATCCAGACAAAAGAGCGCGATCGGCGTAGTGTATCGTAAGAATATCATCTTGAAAGTAAAAGATGCAGTTCTCACCGAGATTTGAGGCACTGAGACGCAAATCAAAACAGTCAGGGAACTTAGCCCGCTTTTGGGACCTGTCAACTCGGTTCAACAAAGTCATGAGAATAGCCTTTGTCCATGACGCTGATACCAGCCATAAAAACCGTTGACCATGGTTGATCCATCTATCAGACTTCAGTAAGCAGCAAAAACGAAATATGTTGAGTCAATGAATCGTATGTTGCTATGTGAGAGCATGTCATAGACCTCTTAGCCCTGTAGGACTATACTCAAATGTGAGAAGCTGATATGAAGGCCGAAATAGAGTCTTCCAAAGCCGTCTCAGGGGAACAACGGAGAAAATTGGACAAAAATCAGCCAGCTAAAGAGACTGTAGAGATCTGAAAGAAAGTGGATTGGGCTGCTAGATTGGGTTGTTGGATTTGGCCACTTCAGGGAGCTGAACCATCGATTGTGCGGTTTCATACCGGAACATCAACCCTGCTAAAATTCATGCTTTAGAAGTGGCTCCAGATTATATGGGCAGTGTGTAGTAAGTTGATGTATGCTGGTCTACGAGACTTGTGGCTTTTCCGAAGACTTGAATCGTGTTTCTAAGTAGGACGTAACCGTGAGGTGAGTACTCGCCCTCAAGGACGGCCAAGGCTATCAGTGACACTGCCTTTTCCGTAAGAAACTGATCTACAAATCTTCTGAGTATTTGGCGAATACGAGGCTTGACACAAGGCTGCCTGTCTTTCATCCAGAAGATCCAATTACGTCCCAGAATAGATACAAAAGCGGAGTTGTTCGCTCGCGTGTGCGGGATTGATGGATTTGCCGTGAGCGCTGGGATCTCAAAGAATGAATAATCGCCAATCAGCCAGGATTCTCCTGATGGGAGGCGGGATTGATGCATCGTGAATCCCGCTCGGGCGAAGGGCGGTGACAAGCATCGTAGCGAATCGTGGTCGTCAGGTGATAACAATTACACAACAACGGATTCACGGCAGGAGGTGGCGTGATTGTCCCAGATTTGAAATTGAGAGGAGAATTACGCAGCATCACAATAACAGATATGTCTCTCTGAGAATAACTAGCAAAACTTTCCATTCGCGAGGCAGGATAGAACAAAGGCAAAGATCTCACCAATGTACTATCTAGCTTTAATAGACCAAATCGATTACCTTGGGGGTAATTGCTAGTGAACTGTGTCTGTAGATACTGCCATCTCATTCGAAACAAAGCCCGTCATTTCAAATTTCGGCCGTTTCACCCAATTTATATGTCCACTGGACGATTTTCTCGACGACTTAAACCTTTTCATCAGAGCCACGCTGGTCAGCTTCAGTACCGTGGATGATGGTGCCTTTCTCATCAAAGTGAATAGCTCCCTTGCGCTGCTCGTCGATAACAGCCTGGACCCTAGCCTCAAGACCGGATCCACCGACTCTAGTCTGCCACGGCTTGGGACCACCGGGCCTGAACAGCTGTTCGATTTCTTCAAGGGATTTGCGCGCCGTCTCAGGGTATGAGAAGAAGGCTTGGGCTGAAGCGCCGAAGCAAAGCACGCCGAAGATGATGAACGTCTTCCACGAGATGTTGTGGAAGGCTGGCGGGACGAACAGGCCAAGGGCGAAGTTGAACAACCAGTTCGCGATACTGGCGATGGCCATGCCGTAGGCACGTGTCTCCAGAGACCAAACCTCCGCTGCGTACACCCATGCGACTGGTGCCAGAGTGAGCGCGTAGATGATGATCAGGAGATAAGAAAACGCGATAACCGTGTTTGCTGGCCCGCCCTTGCCCAGCGTGATAATGACGTTGAGATTGCCGTCAACACCACCTGGAACGTATTGACCATAGGTAGCAAGGATGCCGCCGACAACGAAGTGGCAAACACCCATGCCTATGGCACCGAAGATGAGCAGAGGACGACGACCAGTAAAGTCGATGAAGAAGAAGGTGAAGACCGTGAACACGATGAAAAGAGCGTACTGAATTCCAGAGCTAATCAAGTTAATGTTGCCAGTGAGACCAGCCATGGCGAAAACGTAGACCATGTAGTACACCTAGGTCACATAATTAGTCCTTGTACTTCGATCAGTAAAGTTGAAAACGAACCATGACATTGGCACCAGAAAGCTGCTGCCAGGCTTGGACGGAGGCACCACAGAAAGTACGTTTCCACATGCCGTTCTTTATGAACTTTCGCCATCCTTGAGCAGACTCTCGCTCGGCCCGGAGAGTAGTTGTGATTTCCTCCCACTCAGCGATGACGAGAGGGTCGTTACGGTCGCCATTTGCCTGAATCCTTGCCAGAATATCGATTGCAAGCTCATCACGGCCGACTTTGGCGAGCCAGCGCGGGCTGCGCGGAAGAAGAGGTCCCAGAATGAGCAGCAGGAATGCTGGAACGAATTGAATGCCCCAGGCTGTTCGGAAGCTGGCGGTCGAGTGTGGGGTGCCAATAAACGAGCAACCATATCCGACGAAGTACATGACGAGAATACCAAACTCGATGGCAAGCTGCTGAATGACGACGATAGAGCCACGTCGATCCTTTTTGGCGATCTCAGCGAGATACACGGGCACCTGGGAGCTGGTAATGCCGACACAGACGCCATTGATGATACGGCCCGCAATCAGTTGACCAATAGACTTGGTGGACACTTGGATGGCAGTGCCACAGAGCCACCAGAGACAGGCAAACATGATTGAATCACGACGACCGAACTTGTCGGAGATTGGACCTGCGAAGACAGCACCAACCACCGAACCTGCGGCAAGGGCAGAACCAATGGCACCTGTTGGAGATGTTAGATCCAAAACGGTGGACTGGTAGCCAAAGGTAGACATGCAACTGACCTTGGTTTACACCGTGGGGATCATTGAAATACCATAGATACTGCTTCGTGCCGACAATAGCTGACATACTTGAGATATCAAAGCCGAAACTAATCAAGAGTGAGTAAAAGATATTGCAATGAGGCGGGACAATACACACAGCATTCCACCGATTGTCGAGACAATCGCGAGGAAGTAGGTGTTGTAAACCTTTGGAAACGTGAATCCCGCCATGATAGGAACTGGGTGGTTTGAAAGCCGATAGCCTAGACAGAAGATATGAAGATTGAGAACAAGACTTGACTTGAGCTAGTGATATCTGATATCTCGACGACGCACACGGCTGAAAGCTCTCAGTCAAACTCAGGAAGGCCGCTCTGGCGCAGAGGAATCAGAAAATCCGGACGAGGCGAAAGGCAGAGCAATCCACCTGCCTTTTAAATGAGGATTACATGCCAGCCTCGAACCCACCTTGATCCCAAGCTGATCACCATGAACAGGGACGACGACTCCCGAACTCTGAGCCCGTCCTCTTGCAGCACATCACACGCCTTCGATGCAGACCTGCCCCGTAGCACGCACTCGATCAATGCATGCTGTTTTTCCGCACGTCGCACTCCAGCGTTGCTACAATTGCCGGGAACCACTTGGCGCCGAACCTTGCCTTGCTCGGCGGCATGATCGTCATTCGAGGGCCCTCCGGGGGGGGCGGCGCGTTGTCCGTCAAGACTTTGGCCGATGCAACGACGTTGAACTTGCTGACGATGTGGTGCCTTGCTGGGGCGCAAAGCATATTTTTGCAGGAAGAGCGCTGCGGATGCGGGGTGGCGGCGAAGCGGCGGCTTTGCTGTGTATTCAGTGGTTGTGGGCGGGTCGCATCCTTGCCGCTATTCCGATTTTCCTCCAATGGCTGCCGGCTATTCTCCACGGCTGTAGCATGCAAATGGCTGCTCTTCACCGATGGGGAAGTGAAGTCACCTTGCAGTGGGGTACACATGTGGAGAGTAGCAGGGTAAATGGAACATTTGGAGCCTCCTCGTGACGCAACGGGCTGTCACATATCAGGGAACCTGGGTAAATACTCAGAGGTCTGACAAGAATGAGATTATGTCATCAGGCAAATCAAATTCAGGCGGACGATGTGATCGGAACGGGCTGAATGCCGATTCTTTCCGTACGTTATGCATTCACTTCCTCCGTATATATGCTGTAGGGACGAGGCCCTTCGAGATGAGACTCAATACTGATTACTCCGCAATAAATAGGCATGCGGCGTTCAAATTCACTCCATTGTGGCGCTGTCCATATTCTGCCGGCGCCAGCGACTCCTCGTCACCCATAATCCCTTTTGGTATCTCAAAAAAGGTACAAAATACTCGAGTAGATAAGAAAAAGCAGACAGGTATGAGGAAGCCGTTACCTCAGGTAACATCGTTAGATCCGTGTTCAATAAGCCAACCAGCTCACACGGTTTGAGATTTCTCTGCCCAGACCGTTGTTAGCCAGCCAGTGCTGCTGGGAGAACATGGTATGCGGCCTTCGATGAACGCAGCGATGTCGTCACCTGAGAACGCCGTATCCAGATTCCTGAGCCAGGTGTCACGAGTCTCCGCAGTCCACGCAGGATGCGGCGGAGGAATGGCCTGCGCTTGCACTTGGATCGGTGGGAGAAGTTGTCCTTGACCTACGTTGTGCTGCGGTGCCGGATGGTGTGGGAAATTGCTTTGCCCGAACCCGGTCGGAGAGCGTGGAGAGGTGTGGTTGGAGGCGTTTGAGTAGGGCTTTGGAGGAAATGATGCCGGCTGCGATGGAGTCATTGCGCCAGATGGCATGGTAGGCGGTTGGTAGTGGGAGATGCTGGTTCCGTTTGAAGTTGGCTCTGTGGGATGCGCGGTGGCAGCACTATTATTGATCGCATTCCAACGGTCCGGTCTTGCAGCGTTTGCGATGCTCTCAGGAGAGCTTTCCTGCATTCTCATGCCATCATGCTTGATACCAATGCTTGCCACAGAGCTGCCAGCACGACCGCTTGCATATTCTGGGGCATCAGTCATCTCGGTGTCCTCATCCTCGAAACTACCAAAGTCCCGAAGCGTCCTCTCGAACATTTTATACTCATCCGAGCCGCCTCCAACACTGCTTTCCCTCTGGCTAGCAAGAGAACCTTCATTCGGCGAAGGTTGGGCCGTCGATTGATTCATGTGTTTTGAGTTGCGATCAAATTCTCTCTTGACGCGCTTGAAATATCTGTGGACCCGGGAGATTGTTTTCAGCCACCCATCTGCCATTCTCAAAGTCAGTCGAATCTGACCTAGGATTTCCACAGCCTTGCGAGCAGCTTCGAATCCACTTGAGTCGGTAGAGCCAGGCTTTTTACACAAAAGTCCCGCTTGGTCCATCCATGGGAAGTGGTTGCTGTAGACGCCTGTGTTCTTTATCAGTTATGCTCAGCACCACACGAAGTGATTCAACGTACCAACAAGAGCTGCGGCGTATAAGCCAAAGCTAACCAGAGGCGTCGTAACCAGGCGACCTCCCCATTCTCGGCAAGTTTGGAGTAGGTTGATTAAGTCTCGTGCTGACTTCAATAGTTCATTGGCGCTCCGTTCCCACCACTGTGGTGGGACATCGTATTCATCCGCCGAGTAGGTTGGGGTGTCTAATGGTCCTTGTGGTTTGCTGCATTTCAATGGAACGAAAGGAACGTAGTCTCGATGTAAGATAATGCTTGAAAGGAGAAGAACTGCATGAAGTAGGACGTAAGGCGTTGGCGACCCAGAAAATGCGGGAGACAAATGAGCTGAGATATTTGCTTGACTGAATGCCAGATCGCGAGGCAGACGATCTCGAAAATTTTCCAGTCGCTTGTGTAGTTGGTACCACTGGGACTGCGGGTCCCAAGGCGGATATCTCTCGCGTCTAGATTTGTCAGTACGATCTCGAAAAGAGGAAAACTTTGAACGCGTTACCTTCTGCCGCCGGCGCACGACCAGCGCACAATCTTTCCATATAGTTCCATCGCTTTTATGTATCGACTGACTACTCCTTCGTTCGACCCGACCTCCCATCTCTCTTCTTTCGAGTCTTCCGTATCACGGTCCATATCTTGGTCGCGATGTGATCCCGGTGTTAAGGTGCCATGACCTGGACTGGGCCGAGCCTCTCCGTTAGTACCAAGTAAAGATGTCCTTCCCGAGAGTTGAATGCCGCTTCTTGCGTCCGGATCATCGATATCTTCGGTCAACCTATCCGTGCGTACTTTGTCACCAAACAAAAAGGCTCGCTCACTTGCTGGTAGCTGTAGGCGTACATCGTTGGCTCGGAGCATCGACGGCCGATACTTTCCATTGCTCAGATATCGGTCTAATATTAAGCAGCCCCAAAAAGTTCGTCGCCATATTTCTTGCTCGATGAAGGCGTCGCTATCATCATTCAGTTTTCCTCCGGATTCGCGAAAATTCGAAACGCCTTTGCTGACGGAAGCAGCGAGGGATTGCGGTTCGTCGTCCAGGTCATTTTCATATTGCAGGCCGATAACTTGGGCATAGCGAATGGCAACACCGAGAGAGATGAAGCATTTGGGTCCCTCGTTATTTCCCCACTCATGTGTAGCAATCATGAGTATCGCCTGCACACGTGCGAGATTTGGCTGGCCGAGTCCTTCTCCAGAGTTGCCAGATATTCGGGCTCTGAGTGCTGCGGCATAGTACTCCGAAGCTATGAGAGGATTACTTGGACGAGTTGAAGAAGGCGGAGAATGATGCGCTACGAGTTGAGGGTGGAATCTCGCCGTGAGAGTGAGAAATCCCAGTAACAGCATAGGATGCACTGGTGGGAGCGTACTGGATTTAGGTGCTCCAGGCTGAGCTGCGCCGAAATCTTGAGATCGTACAATGTTGGTCATCTGTCGTAGTGGCTTTAAGAAGGTTGTTGCGTGCAGGAATGGCAAGTCCACCGAGTAGTGCAGCTGATAGATTTCGAACTGAAAGCCCAGCTCAGCAATTTAAATTGTAGTAAACGGGTAGAGGATGCACTTACCAGTTCCATCCAGACTTGCGGAGTTAAGATGGATTCGTCGAGAGCGTCGACCAGCGCTCGCATGCTTTCCCTAGTTGACACATTGCCAGAGGCAGGTTGCGGCTTCTTGATCTTTGGTCGTCGAGGAGGCTGTAAAAATGTTAGAGGGAGACGTTCTATTTCAATCGCGGAAGCTCTGCCTTCAAAGAAGTGCAGGGATGGCTAGTAGATAGTCAAAAACCGTATTTACGACATACCTCGCCGGTTGAAGTGGGATCGGTCAGCGGTTTGCTAATATTTCCACTGTCTCCCCTTGGGACTCCAGCGCTTCCGCCTGCAACAGGGGTGGGATAGGTGCATTCTCGGCCTTTCGCTTCGCAGTCACGGCAAGTGGTGTTGACGCCATTGTTCACACATTTCACCTTGGAGCGTCTGCACCGGGCGCAGGCGATGGAAGACCGCATCCTTGGCTGGTCCGCGCGACGCGGACCAGCCTCGAAGATGTTCCCTTCACTTGAAGTCGCGGCGAGTAATCGTCGCGCGGCGCTTTCGACGGAATGATTAGGCGGCGACGAAGAATCCGAGAGCCTGGTGCGATTTACCGGATGGACGACAGTGACCACAGAAGGTTCGCCGACGGAACCGGAGTCTGGCGACTGCGGCGCAAGCAGAGAAGCTATGGACGCTGTGGAGGAAATTTTGGCGGTGGTGAAGGGCGGTACAAAGCAAAGGTTGTGTCGGTGGTCAACAGCCCGAGTGGCTGGGCAGTGACGGCCAGCTCGGAACCGACAGCCCGTCCCGGACAACAAAGAACGGGCAAACTCCGCGGCGGAGGATGCAGGCGGGCGGGATCAAGGGCGAAGCTGAGGAGGCACGACGGTCCGATGGCGATTGACAGAAAAAAACGAATAGAGAAGGGAAAAATAGCAGGAGAGGGGTTTCGGGAACGGTAGCCAGACACCTGAACGAGTCGAAAGGGGAAAGCCAGCGGTCGGATGCTAAAGGTTATTAGTTCAGACAGATCAAGAGACTTTCCGAGGCTGCCGATCCGCGAGCGAGGAGCAAGAAATCTGGGCTGCGGGAGGACGCGTCAGGTCAGGTAGGCTGGAGGAATTGCGAGATTGGGCTGGGATAGGCTAGAGAGTAGGTAAGTCGCGTCGGCCCAGTCAAAGCATCCAAAGACGTCCTTTTTTTTTCTGCGCCGATCGCTTCTCGGGTGTGCCGGGTCTATCTACCTGCTTTGCACAGCGGCAAGGCGTGGGCGCCGTCCGTTTGTCACACGATCAGACAGTCGGGCTCCGTGGGTTTGTGCAAGCCTGAAGCCGTCAACGACCGCACCAAACCGTGCAGTGCACCCCGACGCTTGGTTACGGCGCACTCTGTTTGCTCGCCGCCAGCCACGGTTGGGAGGATGTGATGTGCCAAGCAAGCACTGCTGGCTCTGGGCGGGTGAAGGTGGCTACGAAGGGCGTGTCTTCGTGGCTTCGCCCTCGTCAAAGCACGAAAAATAGTGCCCTTTCACAACCCCAGGCAATTAACCAGCAACGCAAGCAGCGCGCTCGGCCCGAAATCTCGAGGCGGAACGCCCGAGACCGCCCGCCATGCGATTGCCTGCACAGCGCGTGTGGGTGCGATACGAAAGGGACCCACTCTGCGCTCCGGTGCCACGCTGGGCCTCCGTGTGCCTCGCCGTTGGTCACAATCGCAGCCACCAGCCTTGAACATGGGGAAAGCCCGCAACAAAAAAGCCGCCTAGGATGAGCATTTCCGTCGGCCTCTGCATTGTGCATTCCCCTGCCTTTCTTTCTGCTTCTCCCTTTCGCTCCCCGCCTTTGGCGTCGGGCTTGGGGCTGATTTCTGCTCCTCAAACGCGATAGTCCCGTTGGGACATTTTACTTGGCAGCCATCCCTAGGCCCGCGCCGCAACTTGCCGCTCGCAGCCTCGCCTGAAGCGAACCTTCGCTTACTCCTACACCGTATACGATGTGCGTACCACTCGTTCGGACTTGTTGCTTCTGGGAGGCAGTCGACCGACGCCGACCGTAAAAATGGTGGTTCGTCGTGCCACTTCGTCCGATCTTTTGCCGTTTTGCAGCTCTTCCGGCGGTCGGGCAATGCGGCCAATGTCCCCTCTCCCGAAACGCAGCTTAGCTTTGGCGACAGCATGGGATCCGCGACGGGAGCCCGCAGCAGGACTCGTCATCTCAAATTTCGTTTCGGCGTTAAGCTTGCCGAACACTCGCCGTACGGGCCAGTGCTACTTGGCTTGTACTTCAATGTGCATGGGTAGGGCTCGAACCACATCTTGCGCATCTGGTCTCGTGGCATTTCTTAGCAAATCTTAGGGAAAAGCTGGGCCGTTACTCCCTTTCATGACACTTTCTTGCGCGTCCGAAGCTTTACCCGAATCGACATGTAGCGGAAACGGGCGGCGAATGCAGGAGAATATTGATTAGATTGTTAAGTACTGCTTGGTTGCCTCTTTTCGGGATGCGGCTCGGCAATCCGTCGTGCGATTCGGAATAAAAATGCAATGATGCAATCGTGTAATCGTATCAAGATGGCTCCTTTCTGTATCGATGGTGATGTACAGAACTTATCAATGTGGGGAGGCTCAGTGCGATACAGTATGCAAATATTGTTGGCATCGGCGCCGGGAGGAGACATGCCTCCGAGGTTCGTTTGGCGCCTCAGCTGGTGGCATGCTGCCAATTGCCGGTTTCGTAATCCTGGGATGCATGAAAGGATCCTTTTACGTCTGGAATGTTTCGAAATGATGCACAACACCCAGATCTCAAGCAATCCTGGATGTCACTGATGACCGTTTGATACCAAATCCCATGAAGATGGTCCCGACTATGTAGCTTGTTAATACGAATGAGTGCAACACACGACAAGATGTCTAACCGACCGGTACATCCAACAGACGCTCGCGATCGTGTATTCCAGAAGTCAGAGGCTTGGTACGGTTACGAGCGTGATCCCACATTGTGCAGCAAATTAAGTTCATAAACACAGTAACGGTGGCGAAGCTCTTGACAAATTCAAACCCAAGGCCAATCGTAGTACAATGGGTTTCTGGGCAAACTCACAGCCGTCACACCGCCTGAGAATCGAATGTTGAACCTCATCATGAAGCTTCGTTGATTCCAAATCTCATAGTAGATAAGGCGTTGTGTTTGGGATGAGCCACTGATCGTGTTGTCCACGCCGTTACTTAGCTGAGAGCAGAAAAGCAGTTTCAGCCTCAGAGCAAATTTCCCAAATGGTCGACGGGCCATGACTAGAACACACTGCATTTTGACAATGCCGTTCCTAGGTACGTACCAGTGGCAAAGGCTGTGGTGGCAGCCGAACTGCAGGGCAGCGTGTTGGTTTTAATAATGGAAGATAATTCCGGCAGTCTGCTGTGGAGAATGACCAACAGAGGCGCAGTATTGGCCACCAACGAACAGTGAGAAAATTCGACCACTTGGCGATCGATGGCAATTACGCGCATAAGGATGCACTCGCTCCCATGTAAACGGTTGGAAGTGTGGAAGAGGCGCTGAAGTGAAGCGCGCGTAATTTAGTATTCACAGCTGTGTCGGTTGTGCGGAGAATGTTGGAAACAATAAACCGTTTCAATCGCTAACCTGCTTGCGCCGCCTCAGCAACCCACACTGTGCCTTGATCCTTTCTTTGCGCCTCTCTCCTTCCGTTTAGATATTCAATAACTGTCGCAACGAACCATCTGGCCGAGCCTCCGCCGTAACCCAAAGGAGGCCAAATATTCGGCTCCATCGACACCCGCCAGCTGGAGTGGCAGTGCAGGGCAGGTGCAGAGCAGGTCCGGCATAAGTTACATCACGTCAAAGTCGACAGGGCTCGCAACCTCACCAACATACATTCTCACCCCCCATTATCATTTCATCCACCGCGTTATTTTACCGTGAGGAAGGGGTTTAGGCTGTCTCTCGGCCCTTTGCGCTCGTTTGGAGTTGCTGAGACTCGTGAAACTTCACCTCCACCGCCCCACGATAATCACGCCAGCCTGTCTGCAATCCACCAACAGTACAGCCCTGACATTCTTGGGGACGCGACACGCGAAGCTATTGCCTCACCCTCATTTTCCCTCTGACCCTAGACCTCGCCCGGGCACGATTTCGAAGCTATTCGACCCGAAACCATCTTGCCATCACATGTGACGATCGCAGCCATGGCCAGCAACGACGATGAAGTTGTTCGAGACATACACAAGCGGATCGAGCGGGAGAAGGCGCTCATTACCGCGGCAAATGCCATGCGCCAGTCCACCGACAATCCTGCTGTGTTATCTGGGCTTGACACAAAGATCCGAGATGGTCGACGTAACATCGAGTATTTTGAGGGCCGACTGCGAGAGTTGCAAATGCGCCGCCTAGGCACCGGTATGGACAACATGAACCTCGACTCAAATGCCAATGGAGGACCTCAAGGAATGCAGGTAGGCTATGGGAGAGGTGGTCCGGACCCACGCGGTCAGTATGGCCAAAGCGGGGAGTACGGCGACCAGAATCAAGAGTATAGCCAGCTGAGTGGCGGGAACATCATGATGCCTCCTTCCGCTCCCTTCGCTCGACCAGGTCCTGCTTCAAACATGCCTAGAGCAAGACCGAATTACAGTCGACTAGGTACGTCTTCTACAGTACTATTTGACTACTCCGCTAACCAATACTTAGACCTGATCAAGGCAGACACGCCGCACCTAGGCCCTCGAATTCAACTCATGCTCTCTCAGCTGGAGTTCAAACTAAGCGTCGAGAAGCAATACAGGGATGGTATCGAAAAGATGGTACGGCTCTACCAAATGGAAGGTGATCGCAAAAGCAAGGCAGACGCGGAAGCACGGCGAGTCGAAAGCAACCAAAAGATGCAACTTTTGAAACAAGCACTTAAACGCTACGAAGACCTTCATATCGATATTGATGATTCCACTGCCCAGGATGGCATGTTTGACCTCTGTCCTCTCGAAGAAGCTCTTACTAACCCACCCGCAGATGACAGCCTAAGCGTACCCAGCCAACGGAAGCCTCTAACTGGAAGCTTGTCGATTCGCATAAATGCTGTAGCAGACGTTGATCATGCTGCAACAGGCCGTTTCAGCAGGGGGCCTGATACCTTTGTCATCATCAAAGTTGAAGACAATTTCAAGGGCCGAACGCGAGCCACTAAGAACGATCGATGGCAAGACGAACTGCATGAATTTGAAGTTGACAAGGCCAACGAGATGGAATTGACCGTATACGATCGTACTGGGGATCATCCAATGCCAATCGGCGTGCTGTGGATCCGATTATCGGACATTGCTGAAGAGATGCGTCGAAAGCGTATCGAAACCGAGTTCAACAGCTCTGGATGGGTGTCAGCAGACAAGATGAGCGACGGTGGTCAGATGAGACCTGATCTTCAATTTCAACCACCGCCCACACAGCCTGGTGGGGGCGTTGGCGCGTTCAACGCTGGTGCTTCTGGTGCTCCTCACCCTCAAACTGGACCCATTTCCATTGAGAGCTGGTTTGCCCTGGAACCTGTCGGCCGAATACATCTCACCATGGGCTTCGTCAAGCAGACCAAAGACAAGAAACCGTTTGATATCGGTCTCGGCCGTAAGGGTGCCGTTCGACAGCGGAAGGAAGAGGTTCATGAGCAGTACGGCCACAAGTTCGTCTCGCAACAGTTCTACAACGTCATGCGCTGCGCGCTTTGCGGAAACTTCCTCAAGTATGCTACTGGCATGCAGTGCGAAGACTGCAAATTCACCTGCCATCAGAAGTGCTACAAGAAGGTTGTCACCAAATGCATTACGCAATCAAATGCGGAAACAGATCCCGATGAAGCCAAGATCAATCATCGGATACCTCATCGATGGGAGACATTCTCCAACATGGGTGCTAACTGGTGCTGTCATTGCGGTTATATGCTTCCACTTGGCAAGAAACAGTGCAGGAAATGCTCCGAATGCGGTTTGACTTGCCACGCTCAGTGTATCCACTTTGTACCGGACTTCTGCGGCATGTCCATGGAAAAGGCCAATCTCATTCTAAGCGAGATTCAAAACACAAGACAGCGGCAAGGAGCATCAAATATGGCCGGTCGAACCCTCCGACCAGGCGTGCCTACGAGACCTACTCCTCCTCCATCACAGGCTCCGTACGCCAGTGTGCAAGCACAAGATCAGCAGGGCATGGATCAGAGATATTCATATGGCACAGACAATAAGTTGCAGCAGAGTGGACAACAAACGTCACAGACTTCTCTGAATGCTGCGAGTGCTGCCTACGGCGGCGGTCCTCCTTCTCCACAGCAAACAAGACCTAGCTATAGTGCCAGGACGGATTCGACTTCATCGGCGGCCGCCGCTGCGGCTGCTGCTCTTGCAAGCAAGCAAACGCCTCCTAGTAAACCACCGTACCAGCGAACTTCTTCAGATTCTCCGTACAGAGCTGAAGGTCGGACATCCCTTAGTTACCCTATGCCTGACCGGGATAGTTATGGACAAAGCCGTCCGCAGCAGCCAGCCTATAACCCAGCGGATTACGCCAATGTCAGTGGGTATCCTGCTCAACCGTATGGCATTCAACTGCAACCGCAGCCGCAACCGCAACAGTATCCACCGCAACAAAAGCAGCGGCCTACCTATGGCCAGCAAAGCCCTCAACCGCAAATCCAACAGCCACCACCACAGCCCGAGCCACCACAGCAGCAACCACAACAAGCGCTACAACAAATCCCACCGCAGCAACAAAAAGTCACGCCCTCAGCAAGCACACAAGGAACCGGCCGCCGTATTGGTCTCGACCACTTCAACTTCCTTGCTGTACTCGGCAAAGGTAACTTCGGCAAAGTCATGCTGGCTGAGACAAAGGCAACGAAGAAGTTGTATGCTATCAAGGTGCTGAAGAAGGAGTTCATCATTGAGAATGATGAAGTGGAGAGCACTCGGTCCGAAAAGCGCGTGTTCCTCATAGCGAACAAGGAACGACACCCATTCCTGCTGAACCTGCACGCCTGCTTCCAGACGGAGACTAGGATCTACTTTGTCATGGAGTACATTAGCGGTGGTGACTTGATGTTGCACATTCAACGCGGTCAATTTGGAACGAAGCGTGCCCAATTCTACGCTGCAGAGGTATGCCTGGCATTGAAATACTTCCACGAGAACGGCGTCATCTATCGCGATCTTAAGCTCGACAACATCCTCCTTACTCTTGACGGACACATCAAGATTGCCGACTACGGTCTCTGCAAAGAAGATATGTGGTATGGATCAACCACAAGCACGTTTTGCGGAACGCCTGAATTCATGGCGCCCGAGGTAAGCTAACCCTTCTAATCTTTGATTGCTTCTCTGCTAACCGCCATTCTAGATCTTACTGGACAAGAAATACGGACGCGCTGTCGATTGGTGGGCCTTCGGTGTGCTCATCTACCAAATGCTTCTCCAACAATCGCCCTTCCGCGGTGAAGACGAAGACGAAATCTACGACGCCATCCTGGCCGACGAACCCCTCTACCCAATCCACATGCCTCGTGATTCCGTTTCCATTCTGCAAAAGCTACTCACCCGCGAGCCAGAGCTCCGCCTGGGCTCTGGTCCAACCGACGCTCAGGAAGTCATGTCTCAACCTTTCTTCCGCAACATCAACTGGGAGGACGTGTACTACAAGAGAATTCCAGCGCCTTTCATCCCGCAGATCAAGTCGCCAACCGACACGAGCAACTTCGACCAGGAATTCACGAGCGTGACGCCGGTGCTCACACCCGTGCAGTCAGGTAATGACCTTGATGACATTGACGATTTTGCAAATTTCTAACTAGTCTGCAGTGCTTTCTCAGGCGATGCAAGAAGAGTTCCGAGGGTTCAGTTACTGTGCGGACTTCGAGTGATGACGCCATCTCGACCGCGGTTGAAAAGCATCATTACGGGAAGAGCGCGACTTCGCCCGACCACGACGGCGTGATTGATACCCTTTGCATGTGCAAGCGCTTATACCAAGTACAGCTGCTATCAGTTTTCAAGCAGATTGACCAAGTGTTTTGTAATTGATGCAAACCTAACATACACAGTGCGATGGGATGGGAGTGACAATGGTTGCTGATGAGGGGAAGGGACAGGAGGTTGACGAATTATGAGGTGCAGTTGCTGTGTGAAAGAGTCTTGACATTCGTTGTACTCGCGTTTGTCGTTACGGCAATAATCATGCGAGAATAGAAGTGTTTCCTAGGTTCTGTCGGTTTTGACTTTGCAGAGGAAGAGGAAAGGCTGGAAGAAAATAATCATAGTTCTGTTTTGCATCATGTTTCAACTATCGTGACAATTCTTTCACATTGTGCTATGGTGCATGAGCTCGCGACCTTTCTCCATCCAAGTAGGCCACTCACGGAAAGTACAATCCTCCCTCCAAATTTGGCCATCCATCCATGGTCATCCAGACACTTTTCGTCAGAATGGTCGCTGCCCAAATAGTTTGGAAAGCTGAGAAAGCCCATGTTGATGCCCTGGTCCATCTTCGACACACTTTCACCTTCTTAGCTTGAAACGTCTTTTTCATCCACCAATGAGCCTATGATGCGCAATGGTTTTGCCCGAGCGCTCTGATCTTCCCTTCTTTGAAAGCTGTATGATCCATGCTTGTTCTGTGGATCAGAGTGAACGGCTTCAAATACATCGGCAGATGGGTGAGATTCTGCTGCTCCAAAAGTCGCGATCTGTGGGTGTCTTATAAGAATCCCAGCAGCTGGAGATGATTAGATATGAAGCTGATTTTCGAAATTCGTGGCTTGGCAGCCATTTCCTAGTGCTCAAAATAGAAAAGTTCTGATATGTCGCTCGGCTAACCGTCAGTCATAATTCCATCTTCGCCGTTCTGGATCTGTTTCTGCTCATCGAAAATCCCCAGTAGCTTTGCATACGGTACTGTCGACCGCTGAAGATCACGATGCTTGCCTACAATCAACCGGTTAGCCCCATTGTTCTGTAAGGACTTTGTGTCACTGCAGCGCTCACCCAAGACAAGGATAACTTCCTTCAGCAGCTCCATCCTCGGCCAGCCGCAAATCTTGTCGCTAGGATCGAACCATGAACCACCGTTACGTCTCACCCCTTTCGCATTCTGGTCGCCTTCACCATCTACGTCAACGTCTTCGTCTCCTTCCTCCGTGAACAACTTCCCAACCAATGTTCTAAGAAGCTCTTCGATCTTACTCTTCAAGCCCTCAGCCCCGAGTCGCTTAGCATACATCAGCAGGTACACCTTGAATTCCTCACGGGCACCAAGCTCCATGGCAGCGGCCACGCGATTCTCCAAGTGCGCGATGGACACGTTGGCTTCGAAGCCCTCGAAGCCTTCAGCCACGAGCAGGGCCTTGATGAGCCTCTGCAGGAAGAAAGCGCGGCCGCGGACCAGCGCATGCATGGTGGTGTTACGCTCGAGCAGCGGAATGATGCCGGCGGAGATATTCTCGGGCGCAACCTCGTCGACGCGGTCAGCGTCCTTCGCGCCCTTGCCGGTGGCGGAGGAGCCGAGCACGTTGACAGAGGAGTCGGTGGTGCTCCAGTACTGCGAGCCGACGGCCCACCACTGCTCGGAGATGCGCATCCAACAGCGCATGTCGAGGCTGTAGGTCCAGCCGTCGCCGTTGGACATGGCGACGACGACGGCGCCGCGGCTGTTCAGCCGCGCGAACACGATGCTCGGCCCCGGCGTCAGCTGTGCGCCCTGCAGCGCGCTCGCCGCGTCCAGCACCGCCGCCACCGACACCGGCTCGTGCAGCGCGCGAAGCGCCTTCACGTCCCACACGTGCAGGTAGCCGACCGCCGTCAGCACCATCAGGTAGCTGCCGCGGCAGTCCATGATGACGGGCGTCGAGCTCAGCAGGATGGCGGGCGCCATGCGCCGCCCCGCCGGCGTCCACAGATACAGCGAGCCGTCCTCGCAGCCCGCGGCCCAGAAGTTCGCGTTGCCCGTCAGCAGCAGCGCCGCCTTGGGCAGGTAGTCCTGCCACAGCGACTGGCCATGGCGCGTGCAGTTGACGCGGGTGGGATCGCGGTCGCCCGCGCGGCCGGTCCGCGACGCGCCGGAGGCGTTGCGCGCCTCCAGCATGATCGTGTCTTCGGCAGCGGAGCCCGTCGGTGGCGCCGCGCCGCTGGTCGACGCTGCGGACGCCTCTTTGGGATCGAGCGCGCCGGCGTCGCGCTGCCGCACGATCACGCTTCGCACTACGGGCGTGGCTAGTCGCACGCTGCTGACGGACATGTGCGGTTGGATCATCGCCGGTCGTAGAACCTCTGGCGTCTCGGTCTCTTTGCGATCGGCCAATGCTGGAGGTACGAGCCCATCGGCCGTGTTCATAACCACGGGCGCGGCGCCGTCTTTGACCGCCGTGCCCAGGCGCTTCTCAATGCGTCGCTCGGGATCGCCAGAGATCTCAGCGTATTTGCGTTTCGTGCCGATGATCAAGCTCGCTAGTCCTCCTTTCGGAAGACCATCGTAGGGTTTTGAGAGGTCAAGAATGGATGTAGGTTGAAGATCTGCAGGTCCTGTGCCGCCACGGGTGCCAGCTGCGGATGAGGAGAGGAGTTGTGGTTGTGGGATGTTGGAGGTCTCGGTGACGTTAGACGACGAACTGATCAGAAGCGGCTTAATTCGCTTTTTCCCATTCACAATCTCCACTCGAGATTTCAACTCTTGAACTTTCTGCTCTTGACGAGCCTTCTGAGGATCGACAGGAGGTTCTGTATGTCCATTCGTCTGCATGTTGCCATTCGTGGCGGATGCTGTGCCGTTTGGTGCGGAATTGCCATTGACAGTAGGAGCTGGATGAGCATTTCCATCGCCCATCAGTTCGCCCATGCGGCCTTCAACTCCCTTCAGTTCTCCAGCTTTGCTACTCTCTTCGAGGAGCAGTGCGTCAACACCTTCGATGATACCTGCCTTACGACCAGCACCGTACTTGGTCAGGGCTTTCTCGTTCTCTTGAAGCGGCGCTGGGTAACCAAGTTCTCCCTCTTCGAACACGCACGTCAGGATGCCGCCGTCCAGGCTGGTAAGATACAAGGTCTCGCCATCCGGAGACCAAGCAAGATCAGAAATGGATTTGGTAGATAATTCTTGAGTGACAACGAATGGACGGGCAAAACTAGTATTCCAGACGCTGAGAGTCTTGTCTTGTCCGGCACAAGCGATCACCGTCACAGAAGCAATGTTCGGATGACCATGAGCATCCAGATGTTGCGGCCCTAGCGGCTCCCGATAGAACATACGCGGTGAAAATGCGCAAACTTCTACAGGGCCTTCATGGCCAATCAAGTTGATGTCGCTGTCCCAGCTACCGCGGTTGATGATTGCAACAGAACTGACCGGACCGTTGACTGCGTTGGCAGCAGCAATATGGTTGCCGTCAGGAGACCAGGAGCAACGTCGGAAGTATGTAGTTAAAGGGGAAGACATGAAGGGAGCGACGATGTTGGTTTCGAGCATGAAGTTGTTAGCCTGATCGTGTGCGGTAGCATTTGGTGCGGGGGAGGTAAATCGGAATATCTTGATGGAGCGGTCGTCGCTCGCAGTGGCGAAATACTTGTTGGCCGGATCGAAGGTAATGCCTTTGACATGACTCTGATGATGTGAAAGCGTCTTGAGCTTCTCGAATGTGTGTCCCGACCAAACCACCACCTTCGAATCCAAGCCAACCGACACTAGTATGGACGAGTCATACGACCATCCCAGATCCTGAACATCGTTATCATGGCCTATGAGACGACGGAGAACTCGCCAGTTCTCTACCGGAGGGGGTTCGTTGGAGCCGAAGGTGTGGGCGTGAGCGGGAGGGTTTGGGTCCAGGCCGTAGATGCATACAATTTTGTCATCTGCGCCAGAAGCCAGGTACTTGTTATTGTTCGAAAAGCGTACACAGTGAATAGTGCCGGAATGCGTGCTTATAGCGGCAAGCTGTTTGGGTTTTGTGTAATCAGGGTCGGCAGACCGTTTAATGGCTTCTGTGGACCAGATTCGAACGTGAGCATCTGAGGGAAAGATGTTAGCCGTTTCTCTACGCCTTTGCCAGATATGACGGTGTACAAACCTCCAGCAGCTGTAACAAGCCTCTGGCCATCCGGGGATACGTGACAGCTGTAAACTTCGTGGTCTCTGAGTTCACCTGTAGTAGCGCAGTCAGTGGTCGGTTTCGCAGCGGAAAGAAGGGACGAAAGCGTCGGCATACCTGCGTGAACCAGCCAACCTGGCTTGACGAGATGCATGCTGATGGCGCAGTGATAGGGACAGCTTCATATCAGGTCGAATTATTGTGGGTTATGCGAAGCTGGGATAAAACAATGTTTATTGCGATCCGTAGTTTCGCTGTCGCAACGGGGGAAGACGAGACGCGCGACGAGTTACGATTCACGCTTGCGCCGACCGCCTTCGGCCTTGGCATCAATTTACTATTCTGACCTGACTTTCATGCGAATCTACAAACATCTTCCTCATGGCTTCGTCTCTCGAGCAATTCGAACGCCAGCTTGCTGCTGACAAAGAAAAGGAGGTGAAGCATTCTTCCCGTAAACGCCATCGAAGCCGCAGTAGAGATAGAGATCGCTACAGAGAACGAGACCCAGATCGGCACAAGAAGCGAAGAAGCGATAGAGATGACCACAGGAGACATCACAGGTCATCGCGACATGACCACCACCACGAATCAAGGCGTGCTAGGGCTTCTCCAGACTCCGATGACTATGAACAGCCAGAGGCCATGGATTATCCTCACAACGACGAGACGCTTGATGAGCAGCTCGAAGAGGTCGCTGAAAAGAGCTTGAAGCGTGATGCTTGGATGGTTGCACCGTCGGAGCTGGATCTGGATTACGTACCGTCAAGGCGGAGAGAAGAGGAGAAGTCGAAATTTGTCATAGGCACCACAAGCGAACCAGAGAAGAAGAGGCATAAGAATGAAATAGACACTTTGCTGAAGGAACTTGGTGAAGAAGAACGTGCAAATCAAGAAGTCAAAGATGAGTCTTCATGCCATGAGGTCAGCTATGAGTTCGGGGATTCCGGATCTTCTTGGCGGATGACCAAGCTCAAAGGTGTCTACAGGAGAGCCAGAGAGACAGGCAGGTCGGTCGAAGAGATAGCGTCCGAGACGTACGGCGATTTACGAGAATATGACGAGGCACGTGAAGAAGAGATTGAATTGGATCGTCGGAAAGCATATGGCAAAGAATACGTTGGCAAGACGAAACCTTCGGGCGATCTCTTTGAAGAGCGGAGAATTCTTGCTGGCCTGCAACGTGCTCCAAGGTCACCAACTCCGGATCCACCGGTTCGAGAGGGAGTAATGGAAGAATTACCTCCACTCACGAAGACAGTAGCGCTTGATCAGACAGCGCTTAACAAACTCAAGGCGCAAATGATGAAGGCTAAGTTGCGCAATGCACCCGAAGCCGCCAAACTCGAAGCAGAATACAACGAAGCAATGGCAACTGCTGCCAACTCACGTGATCCAGAATTCGTCGTTCTTAATGCAATGGAGAATCGCATGCTGACATCTGGACGTAAGGGCGAAGTGAAGTCCATCGACAATAAGCGCGGACGAGAGCGCGGCTTGGTCGAAGAGAACGATGAAATGTCTCTCGAGGACATGGTTCGACATGAACGCCGAACCAAAGGTGGTCAACGCACAGAAGGCCTTGCGCTGGCTGAGCGCATCGCAAAGGACAGCAAATTCACAAACGACCTTGATTACATGGACGAGAACGCCTCGAAGCTTGCTAAGTACGTCGCTAAGTCAGATATCAACCTACACAACGTGGCGATCAACGAATTCCAGAAGATGGAGCGCATCTTAGAGAACTGCCCACTGTGTCACCACGAAGACCGCGCAGGCGCCGACGCACTGCCCGCCGCACCTATTGTGTCCCTCGGCACACGCGTGTACCTGACGCTGGCGACGGAGCCGGAGATCTCGACAGGAGGGGCCGTGATCGCGCCCATTGCGCACCACGCGAACCTACTCGAAGCCGATGACGACGAGTGGGAGGAGCTGCGCAACTTCATGAAGGCGCTGACACGCATGTACCACGCGCACAACCGCTCGGTCATCTTCTATGAGAACGCGGCTTCGTCCTCACGCCGCATGCACGCCGCCATGGTAGCGGTCCCCATTCCTCTCAAGTATGCCGATACCGTCTCGCAGTTCTTTCGGGAGGCCATGTTAAGCGCGGATGAGGAGTGGAGTCAACATAAAAAGATCATCGATACCGGAAAGAAGGCGCTGGAGGTGGGTCGCTCGGCTTTTAGGCGCAGTATTGCGAAGGAAGTTCCTTACTTCCATGTGTGGTTCACCCTTGATGGTGGGCTCGGGCACGTCGTTGAGGACGAGAGGAAATGGCCGAAAGGAGATTTGTTCGCAAGGGAGATCATCGGTGGCATGCTTGATGTCATGCCAGACGTTGTGAAGAGGCAGGGCCGTTGGCACAGGCAGGATCCGAGAGTTGCTACTTTCCGGAAGCAGTGGCGCAAATATGACTGGACAAGAGTGCTCGTAGAAGGCCAGTAGGTGTGCGTATGACATAGACTCTAAGGTATATAGGAATCTAAAAAGTGCTGTACCGCAGAAAATTGAGAGCTCCTCTTCAGCTGCAGATCAGACGATCATAGCGAGTATCCATCAGCGACCCATATTCATCTTACAAAAATATATCGTCGATGACTTCAACTTCTTTTCTTCAGCAAAACTCTTAACCCAACCACTGCAACGCCCGTCCCTGGACGGGTCGGTTTACACGGTAGGTGGGTTATGAGAAAGAACTCGAACATTCTTTTTTGTGCCAAACAACTCTAGGAACGGTCCCCGACGGGATTCGAACCCACGGTCTTGGAGGTATAGAGGCATAGAGTACACAGTCCAGAGTCAAGCCCCCTTCAGGTACCACTACGCCATACCAGCAGCGCCGCAAAGCTAGATGTTCTGAAATATGGGAATAAAAGTTCTAAATATATAGTGAAGTGAAGAGCGATTTCTCACAGGACGCGCCGGAAATCCTCAACCTTTCAAATTACCCCTTTAGGAATAGTCCACAAACGGCCTCGCGAGTAGATATTCGCTCCCTCACTGCCACCACTTATTTTTCCCGTGTGATTTTAGAAGGTATGAATGGCGGATCGAGAAGTTGACGTTCATGGAATCCACATTTAATGATTTACAATGTAATATGTGGCCAAGTTCAAGTACCTTACCTAAGAATAGACATTAGCTTGCATGCCCGCTCCCGAGTCGATGACCATGACAGCTCTGAGATTCAGCAAAAATTAAGCCATGGTGTTGAAGATCTTACATTTAGCGAAACTCTCGAGACTAATTCTGTTGGTATCGCGTCATGAACTATGCTTTCCTGACACTCACCACGATTCTCGTGAACCTGTTATCACCTTTTCCACTGTCAGAGCTCCACTTCCGATCCATCATCTTCCGAATCCTCAGACATGTCATCTTGGCGATCATGGAGAGTAATCCTATCCATCCCCAGGGTTGAGTTTCTGAGACCATCTCCCGTGATAACGCCCTCGACAAGAGCGAGCACCCTCAGCAACTCCATCCATCCAGACCCTTTCTCATAAGCCAAGCCCTCCATATCCCTCATCTCGTCCATATGCCTTGGTGGAAAGAAATACCACTCTTTCGCCTCCCATTTTGCACATTCTCCAATGTCAAGTCTCGAATTCTCGCCGAGATTGACGTCCCATTGTGGATGCCAAAGCTGTACTGCCCAACGCTGCTCGCGCGCCGACACCTTGAAAGGACTGTAGCTGAACTCTATGTTCTGG
>Ga0335072_10000155_pt1 | contig 145466 bp, 119 predicted proteins | sample Lox_Sample_21_FD_206725 | JGI IMG/M metagenome (GOLD analysis project Ga0335072, IMG submission 206725) | Soil microbial communities from Loxahatchee National Wildlife Refuge, Florida, United States - Lox_Sample_2.1 | ecosystem: Environmental > Terrestrial > Soil > Wetlands | place: USA...
AGAATGCCAGGGTGCCCCATATCTGCCCGGTGCTGGCAGATGTGGGAATCCACCGATCCTAACCGCTAACAGGGGATCAGGGTTTAGGGTGTAGGGGTAGCGTGCAGCGTTTAGCGTTTAGCGGGGATCTCAGAATGCCAGGGTGCCCCATATCTGCCCGGTGCTGGCAGATGTGGGAATCCACCCCGATCCTAACCGCTAACCGCTAACCGCTAACCGCTAGCCGCTAACCGCCGCTACACCCTAAGCCCTAAGCCCTGCACCCTGCCTTTTTCCCGGAACCATCCTCCATCCCCCGTCGTATCCTCCCGCATGGCCCACGACCTGCGATTCGCCCTGCGCATGATCCTCACCCATCGCTGGTTCTCCCTTGCCGTCATTGTCACGCTGGCGCTCGGCATCGGCCTCAACACGATGGTGTTTACCCTCGTCAACGCCGTGCTCTTCAAACCGGTGAACATACCCAACGGCGCACGCCTGGTCTCCATCCACGGCGCCAACGTGCAGGGAACCGACCGTTATGCGCCGCTCTCGCTGCCCGATTTCGAGGACTACCGCGCCCAGTCCACCGCCTTCCAATCCTTCCAGGCTGCCAGCGACGAAGGAGGCGTGCTCAGCGAGCGCGGCAACCCGCCGCAGCGCTACCACTATTTGCGCGCCACCTCCGGCCTCTTCACCATGCTCCAGACCAATGCCATCCTCGGCCGCGGCTTCCTGCCCTCCGACGATCAACCCGGCGCTGCGCCCGTCGTCGTGCTCGGCTACGGCGTCTGGAAAGAGCGCTACGGCAGCAATCCCTCGATCATCGGCCATCAGGTTCGCGTCGACAGCAAGCCCGCCACCATCGTTGGCGTTATGCCCAAAGGCTTCCGCTTCCCCACCAACATCGATTTCTGGATGCCGCTCGTCCCCACACCCGACCTTGCTAAACGAGACAACCGCGGCCTCCAGGCCTTCGCCATCCTCAAACCCGGCGTCACCCTCTATCAGGCGCGCACCCAGCTGGACGGCATCGCTCTCCGCCTCGCCAAACAATATCCCGTCGCCGACAAGGACCACGGCACCAGCATCATGACCTTCCAGCAGCGCTATAACGGCGGCAATATCCGCACCATCTTCCTGCTGATGCTGGCTGCGGTCGGCTTTGTTCTGCTCATCGCCTGCGCCGATGTGGCCAACATGATGCTCAGCCGCTCCATCGGGCGCCAGCGCGAAATGTCCATCCGCACCGCGCTCGGCGCCTCGCGCTGGCGCGTCATCCGCCAGCTGCTTCTCGAAAGCCTGCTGCTCAGCGTGGCCGGCGGCGTCCTGGGCCTCGGGCTCGCCCGCCTCGGTGTTTACTGGTTCGATCTTCAGACCCAGGACGTCGGCCGTCCCTACTGGATCCAGTTCACCATGGACTACTCGGTCTTCGCCTGGTTCGCCGCTCTCTGCGTCCTCAGCGGCCTTCTCTTCGGCATCGCACCGGCTCTGCGCGCCAGCCGCCCCGACCTCAACTCCGTTCTCAAAGACGGAGCCCGCAGCGTCGGCTCGCATCGCGGCGGATGGCTCTCCGCCACTCTGGTCGTCTTCCAGTTCGCCCTCACCCTCGTCCTGCTCACCGGAGCCGGCATCTTCGTTCACAGCCTGCTCACCAGCCTGACCGTCAATCCTTCCGTGCCGGCTCGCCAGCTCACCAAAGCCTGGGTCGATCTGCCCGACGACCGCTACAAAGACAGCGACACGCGCCTGCGCTTCTACGATCAGCTGCTGCCGCGCCTCCGCGCCATCCCCGGTGTGACCCACGCCGCCCTCACCTCCGATCCGCCGGCCATGGGCGGGCGCCGCCGTCAGATCGAGCTCGAGCACGCCCCTGTTGCGAATCCCGCGCAGCGTCCCTCCATCACCTTCGTCGCCCTCTACCCCGGCTACTTCGACACCATCCATCTGCCCCTGCTCACCGGCCGCGACTTCAACTCCACCGACGGCACTCCTGACCACACCGTCGCCATCCTCACCCGCGAGGCCGCCGCGCACTTCTGGCCCGGCCAGAACGCCATCGGCAAGCGCTTCCGCCTCTACGACGACGAGGACAAGGCCACTCCTCAGTCCAATCCCCAACCGAATCCATGGATCACCGTCATCGGCGTCTCCGCCAACCTCGTCCAGGAGCTCGACGAAAGCGATCCCAAACCTCTGCTCTTCGTCCCTTACCGGCAGGAAGGCTGGTCGGGCATGAACCTCGTCCTCGAATCGGAAACGAACCCCGTCTCGGCCATGCGCGATGCCGTGCAAAGCCTCGATCAGGACCTTCCGCTCATCGATGCCAACCGCCTCGACCGCGTCATCGCGCATCAGGTCTGGTTTTTGAACCTGTTTGGAAAAATCTTCTCTGGTTTCGCCCTCATCGCCCTGCTGATGGCGTCGATCGGCATCTACGCCGTGATTGCCTACGCCACCGGGAGCCGCACTCAGGAGATTGGCGTGCGCATGGCCCTCGGTGCGGGCATGCGCAACATCCTGCTGCTCATCATGACCCGCGGCCTCTGGCAGATCGGCGCCGGCCTTGCTCTGGGAGCCGCCGCCGCGCTTCCCGTGGCCCACCTGCTGACATCGCTGCCCCTCGGTATCCATGGCACCGATGCCGGCGTCTTCCTGATCGTCGCGCTCATTCTGGTATCGGTGGGCATCTTCGCCTGCTGGCTGCCGGCGCGCCGCGCCGCTACCCTCGACCCGGTGCAGGCCATTCGGTATGAATGAAGCCGGAAGCGGGAGCTGTCAGGAGTTGAAGCCACCAGGAAAGAAGCGGCCACGAAAGAAGCGGCCAGGAAAGGAGCGGCAAGTGTAGAGCGGTGGGCATGCAGTTCCCAGCGAATCCCTATCCCCTACCCCCTACCCCCCTACCCCCTAATCCCTACCCCCTAATCCCTGCACCCCGTCTCTTCCCATCACAACGTCTTCAGGTATGCCTTAGCCCGCTCCAGATCCGGAAACAGCTTCTCCTCTTCCTGAAACGCGCGCGGGTGCACGCACCGCCGCCCGTTCCGGTGCCGCACCGGATGCCGAAGGTGCAGCATCTCGTGATACATCAAATATTCGATCGCGTAGCGCGGCGTGTCCTTCCGATCGAACACCCGGCTCACCATGATTGTGTTGTGCGCCGGATCGTAGTGCCCCAGCAGCCGCCGTGCCGTGATCTCGCTCCACGTCAGCTGCGGCCGCCCCATCAGTCCATAAAAAAACTGCCGGTTCAGCGTCTCGAAAATCTCCTCCAGATCGTAGTGTTGCCCCTGCGCCGTCACAATCCGCTTCCGCCCCCGTGTCTGTCGGACCCGCTCGCTCTGCCGCACCACCGCCTCGCTGGTCGTGTAGCGCCGATAGCGCCGCGCCTGGTTCGCATCAATCGGCTTGCGATAGAGCTTCGCCAGCAAAATATGCGCAATCGCCCGCAGCACCGGCTCCGGCGCACCCTCCAGCAGATCCGAAAGGCTCACGTGGATCTGTCCCTCGCGCAAACGGATCGTCGTGTTCAGAGAAGTAAAGCGGCGGAAGCGTACTTCAATGGGAGGAATCGGCGCGCGCGGGCGCAGCGCGCGATACTCTTCAGCAAACAGAGCGGCTGGCTGGGGGTTCACTCGATTCCGAGCCTCGCATACGCGAAACCAGAAATCAAGAAGCCATCCAGCCTCCAGCTTCCAGCTACCGCTACTGGCTACTGGCTACTGGCTACTGGCCGCTGGCTATTGGCCACTGGCTACCGGCCACTGACTGCTGACCCCTGATTTCCGCCCGTACATCATACGGTCCGCCCGATGAAAGAGTTCTTCCGGCGTCTCTCCCGCCCGAACCAGAGCGAATCCGGCTGACGCCGACGGTCTCACCACAACGTCACCCTGCGCGGCAACTGAAGTCTCGTGCACCATTACGATGCATCTGCTCGAAAGCACCTCGAGCAGATCAGTGCTCGCATTATGGATAAGGGCAACGAACTCATCGCCGCCCCATCGCGCGACAATATCCGTCGGGCGCAGCGAAGCCACCAGCGTTCTCGCTGTCTCCTGCAGCACGCGGTCGCCTGCCGCGTGGCCAAATCGATCGTTGACCTCCTTGAATCGGTCGAGGTCGAAAACCACCAGTCCGAACTGCATCCCCAGCGATTGAAACTCGTTCATCGCCGACTGCAGCGAAAGCTCCAGAAAGCGCCGGTTCGGTAGCTGCGTCAGATGATCGAGCAGAGCCATCTTCCTCAGCTCCTCGGTCCTGCGCAGGCTCTCGGTCTGGGCCGTGTCGTCACTGAAGATCTCGACTGCGCCCACGATCCGCCCATCGCTCTCGCGCAGCGGCTGCACCTTCACCAGAACCGGAACCCGCCGTCCCAGCTTATGGTGAAGAAAAACTCGCGCCTCCCGTGGAGATCCGTCGCGCATGCACGCCAGCAACGGACAACCTTCGCGGCAAAGCCTCTTTCCCGAGTAATCGACGTGACAAAGAATCTCGTCCTGGCAAAAATGCCCGGTCACTTCCTCGCTGGAATAGCCGGTGAGGCGGCGCGCACCCTCGCTCCAGAACAGGATTCGCCGGCTGCGATCGACAAAGTACACGCCATCGCTGATCTGATCGAGAACTCCTCTGTAAAACGCGGCATCCGCGGGAATCGCGGGATTCAACGGGTCCATCGGCACACTCCGGTTCGTACAACGCCGGCAACAGGCGTTTTCACTTTCCGATTTTCAGGGCCGGGGTAAAAGCTATGTTCACGGGAAAGATTCGCCGTGATCGGTGACCTACATCACAGCTGCTTGCCCTCCACCAGCGCCAGCCAACACCTGCCGGCCGCGAGCCTCCCGCTTCCGCTTCCAGCTTCAGTCTTCCCGCTTCCCGCCGGGCGTCTCCCTTTGGATTAAGCAATTCAGGCAATTGTGATTTTCAGAATTGCCCGTAGAGTTACCAGTCAGGCACGGATCACCTGCGCTCATCCCGACACTCTCGACCGGGAGCTGTTCCAGCAGGCCTCACCCGATCCGCAAGCCCGGCAGTCCGCTAGTTTCTCCGGATCACAACGACTCAACCACGGCCCGGCAGTCCTCTATTCAGATTCAGACTGAGGTGACTCCATGAGATTGGAAACAGCGTACGTGCGTCCACGGCAGAACTATTGTTTCCTGGCACTCAGCCTTCGCTCCAAGGCCCTGCGCTGCGCCGGAATCGCAGTAATTCTCAGCCTGGGGGCGATGGCGGCGCAGGCCCAAACTAAGACAATCTCTGTTACCCCGGGAGTGAAAGCCGTCGCCGGCGCAGCTTGGTACACAGTCGCGGGCAGTTGCACCGTGAGCTTGGGAATACCCAATTACACTGTTACGATTCCTCCAGCTCATGGTGTGCTCTCGTTCGCAACCTCAACCGGCGTAGTGCCATTCTGCCCTGCTGGAAGCCCGTCTCTGCCTGACTTGGTCGTGTATTACACCTGGACCGGCGGAGCCTCAGGAGCAACCTCCGACTTCTTTCAGGTTATCTATACCGATCCGGGAACGAGCGGTGAGCTGAATGTAACCGTCAAACTCGCCGGCCCGCCACCCGACACCTTCAAGGTCAATTACTTTTCCAACAACATACCCGCCGCCCCCGATGCTACTCTCCGCATCGATAACCCGGGGCTCACCTACAGCAACCTCTGCGCTCTGATCTATGTCTTCGACGCCGACCAGCAACTAAGCGAATGCTGCGGCTGCATGGAAACCCACAACGGCCTGCGCACGCTTTCCGTTCGCACCAACCTGACCAGCAATCCGCTCACCGGCGTGGTTTCGACCAACGGCGTGATCAAGATCGTCTCTTCGCTGCCAGGCGCGACCGGATGCGATCCAACGGCCAATGTCACACCCACCGCAAACCTGCGCGCGTGGGTGACGCATATCGGCGCTCCGGTTACCGCGGCCTATCCCATAACCGAAACCGAGTCGTCGGATTCCACGCTGGGAGCAAGCGAGTTGTCCGCCCTGCAGTCCCAGTGCTCCTTCGTGCGCATCCTGGGAAGCGGTCAGGGAACCTGCAGCTGCGGAACCGGCGACTGACAAGGCCCCAGCGCCCGATCGCCCAGCTTCCATAAGCTGCTCGATGGCTGCTACCAGCTACCAGCTGGCCGCTGACGGCTGACGGCTTCATCCCTGGCCGCCTTATCCCTTACTGCGGCTTACTCGCCGGCGGCGGCGACCCGCTCGGCGGCGTCCCCGCAGGAGGAGTTGTCCCTGAATGACCCGGCTGCGCCGCACCAGGCGCAGGCTGCTGCTGCGGCGGCGTGTCGCTCTGGCTCACCAGCTCCACGTCGAAAACCAGCTCTGCCTTCGGCGGAATCACCGGGGGCCGCCCCGCCTCGCCGTAAGCCAGCTGATAGGGGATGAAAAGCCGTCGCTTGCCGCCCACATGCATGCCTTCAAAACCGGTGTCCCATCCCGGAATCACCCGATGCGCCCCGTACGGAAACGTAATCGGCTGCCCGCCCGGATGGTCGTACGACGAGTCGAACTTCGTCCCATCGGTCAGGTACCCGGTGTAGTGCACCGTGTAGAACTTCCGCGGCTGGGCCAGATCTCCCGTCCCGATCTTGGTGTCGACATAGGTGAGCGCGTACTCAACCTTCGGACAGCCCAGCGCAGCCGGCGTCGGCGGAATCTTCGGCGAGAGCGCAGGCGCCGGCACCGCACAGTGGGAAACGTGAGCGACCGCATGATGCGTCGTGGTCGCAGCGTGATGCGCAGGAGTGGTCGACGCCGTCTGCGCAGCCAGCACTGAAGTCCCGGCCAGAAGCGAAAACAGCAGGGCAGGGAAGCGGAGGAAATTCTTCGTCATCGCTCCCCAGTTTATGGGAATTGACGACCTCAGGCATGAAAGCAACGTGGAAACGCGACCCTTGTCCAATCCGTCAGCTTCGTTCGCCATGCAGCGAGCCCCGCAGGCTGCTGAGCTCATCCCCGGCCGCAGCGCCAGCTCTACACAGGCTTCGCCGAGCCGCCAGCCGCCGTGAGGTCCGGCACTCGGGCCAGCGCGGCATACAGCTCGCAGTACGCTGCGACGGCGTGCGTCTCATCGAATCTCTCCAGGTTTCTGAAGCCTGCCACGCGCAGCGCTTCGCGCCGGTCCCATTCCTCCGCGATGTGCCTGGCGGCTGCCTCCGGCTGCGCGGGATCGATGAAGATCGCCGCATCTCCCGCTACCTCCGTCATAGGCGCGCGGTTGGTCGTGATCACCGGACATCCGCAGGCCTGCGCCTCCAGGATCGGCCACCCAAATCCTTCTTCGCGCGACGGAAACAGCAGCGCCGCCGCTCCCGAATAGAGCGCATCCAGATCCTCATCGGAAACCTTGCCGGCCTCCAGCACTTCGTCCTTGTGCGGCATGACTGCGTGAAAGCTGCGCATCTCTTCCGTCCAGGCGTCTCCGGCCATAATCAATTTCATTCCCGCGAAACCAGGCAGCGCCTTCAGCTCAGAAAAAATCCGCAACACCGCGAGCCGGTTCTTGTACCACTTGTTTCCCCCGACGTGAAACAGGTACTCGGTACCCGCAGCCAGATGCAGCCCCGCCAGCGCTCGCGCTGTCTCTGCCTCGCCCGCCTGCCGAAAATTTCTGTTCAGCGGATTGTGAATCACCCGAATCTCTGTTCCGCTCGCCGGGCCCAGCTCCAGTACATCCTGCTTCGTCCTCTCGGAAACGCAGATGATGTGCTCCGCCGCGCGGATTTCCCGGGCAATCCACCGCTGCTGCATCCGTCCCGTCCACTTCACTCGAACGCCGTCATAGAGCCCCCGCGCTCCTCGGATCGCCAGCAGATCATGACAGGTCAGCACGCCGGGAGCTTTTCCCGCGCAGCGCAGATACATCGAGGCGGAATGGTCGCAGACGTGAACAACATCGGCGGTCCGGCACTGCCATCGCAGATAGAAAGGGGCAATCAGGTACTTATCGAGATAGCCGAACCACTTGGCCACGCCACCCGGCAGCAGCGGCAGACTCCCCAGAACCGCCGGCGGATGCACCCGCTTCACAGCGAAGCCGCGCGCCAACAGAATCCGCTCCAGCATGAGCGCATAGCGGCGCATGCTCGGTGAGCGATCAGGCAGATAATCGGCGATCAGAACGATCTTCACGGATCGGCCGCTCCTCGCGTGGTCCCGTTCGGGATCGGTCAAATCCGGCCCTGGCCGTGCTCGCAGTTTCGGCGCTCCGCTAGGGGATGCGCTGCCCTACCGCCGCATCGCGTGTGTGCGACAGCCCGGGCCGTCCCACGCTCAGGTAGGTGAATCCCTGCTCGAGCATCGGCGTCGGATCGTACAAATTGCGCCCGTCGATGATGATGGGATAGCGCAGCGTGTAGTGCAGCTTCTTCAGATCGAGTTCGGCGAACTCCTGCCAGTCGTTCAGGATCAGCAGAGCATCGGCATCCTGCGCCGCCAGGTAAGGATCGTCGACGTAGCGCATCTGCGGCCCCGCCGGGATCACTTCCTTCGCACGCGCCTCAGCCGCCGGATCGTACGCGCTCACAATCGACCCCTCGTGGATCAGCTGCTTCACGATATCCAGCGCCGGCGACTCGCGAATATCGTCGGTGCCGCCCTTGAACGCGAGCCCCAGCACGCCGATCTTTTTCCCGCGGAAAGTCCACAGTGCCGACCGCACTTTGTGAAAGAAGCGCCGCTTCTGCTCCTCGTTGATCTTCTCCACTTCCTTCAGCAAGCAGAAGTCCACGCCCATCTGCTCCGCGACGTAACGAAATGCCGCCACATCCTTGGGAAAGCACGATCCGCCGTAACCCACCCCAGCCCGCAGGAACTTCGGCCCGATGCGCGTATCCATTCCAATGCCCCGCGCCACTTCCTCGACATCCGCGCCCGCTGCCTCGCAGATATTCGCCACCACGTTGATGAACGAAATCTTGGTCGCCAGAAACGCATTCGACGCGTGCTTGATGATCTCCGCGGCCTTGGTCGACGTCAGCAGCACCGGCGGCGGATCGCTCTCCGTCCGCGGCCCCGGCACCGCCTGCTCCGACCGGTAATATTCACCCGAACTCAGCGGCGCATAAATCCGTTGCAGCAGCTCCGCCGCGCGCTCCGTCTCCGCTCCCAGAACAATCCGGTCGGCATGCAGGAAATCCACCACCGCCGTCCCTTCGCGGAGAAACTCCGGATTCGAGGTCACGTCGAACAAGTCCCGCGGCACGCCATTGCGCTCGATCACCCGCCGGATCCACTCATTCGTGTACACCGGCACCGTGCTCTTCTCCACGATGATCTTGTAGCTGTCGATATTCCGCGCGATCTCGCTGGCGACGGCGTCCACATACGACAAATCGGCGCTGCCCGTCTTGCTCTGCGGCGTGCCTACGGCTATGAAAATCGCCTCCGCGCCCTGCGTTGCCGAGCGCAGGTCGGTGGTGAACTCCACCTGGTTGGACCGGTGCCGGCTGAGCAGTTCCGGCAGGTACTCCTCGTGGATCGGGATTCCGCCTTCCTGCAGCGTTTTGACCTTGGCCTCATCGTTGTCCACGCAGACAACCCGATGCCCGATCTCCGCGAAACACGCCGCCGCCACCAGACCCACATACCCGGAACCCACAACCGCGATGGAAACACCTTTGCTCATAATCCCTCTGTTTTCAGATCGGTACCAGTTCCTGCCCGGGACCACCGCGCTCAGAACGACAGATCATCTACTCTCTTCAAGAGCATATGCCGGGGGGAAACGCGGTGAATCGACACCTCCGGAAAAGGCCCAGGCATCACCACCCACGTCGCCTCTTCTGCTCGCTGGCCCTTTTCCGCTGCCTCATCCTACCACGCACCCCATGAATTCCCACTGAATTCCAGCAGCCAGTGGCCAGCGCTCAGCCGCCAGTAGTCAGCGGCCAGCAACCGGCTCCCACCTTCCTGCTGGCGTCTGGCACCCGGCCGCCATTTCTGGCCGCTTCACCTCTGACTGCTAACCGCTTCACCAGCTAACCGGCCTTTAGCTGACCGCTTCACAGCTGACCGCTTTTTAGCTTGTTTTACAATTCCTCTGTGCTCGCTCTCTTCCATGGCTTTCTGACGGTGCTCACCTGGTTCTTCCTGATCGGAAGCGCCGGCTCCCTCCTGGTCATCGTTATCAGCTTCTTCGAGGACCTCAACGAGCTCCTCGGCAAAGAGTAGCCGCCCCGCAGTGCCCCCAGCCATCGAAACCCGTTCCACCCGTCAGCCCGGTTCCCTGACCGTCTCCCTGCCGCGCTCCATCCTCCTGGGTCTGGCGTCCGCGGTCCTTCTCGACTTCTGTTTTCCAGTGGCCGGACCGCTGCCCCCGTGGCGCGCCATCCTGAGCTGGATCGCCCTCGTCCCCCTGCTCTACGCCGTGCTTTCCCCGGCAAGCGTCGCCCATCCCCACTATCTCCGCCGCGCCGCCCTCACCGCATATCTCTGCGGAGTGCTCTGGTACATCCTCAACTGCTACTGGATCTACCAGACCATGCTCCTCTACGGACACATACCGGCCCTCGGTTCGGCGGGCATCGTCGTCCTCTACAGCGCCATCCTCGGCCTCTACTTCGGCCTCTTTGGGCTCCTGATCGCCTTCTTCCGCCGCCGCTTCGGCCTTGTCACCGCCCTTGCCCTGGCGCCGCCGCTCTGGGCCGCCCTCGAATTGGCCGCCTCCCGCATCACCAGCGTTCCCTGGGATCAGCTTGGCTACTCCCAGGTCGACAACCTCTGGCTCACCCGGCTCGCGCCTTTTACCGGCGTCTACGGAATTTCCTTTGTGCTGGTCGCCGTCAACGCCCTGCTCGCCGCGGCCTTCGTCGCCCCGGCCCGCCGCGCCCGCCTTCGTACCGCCGCTGCCGGCATTCTGTTCGCTCCCGTCCTGCAGGCCGGGTCCTTCGTTGCAGAAGCGCCCTCCGCCACCTCCACCTACGCCGTCCTGCTGCAGCCGAATATCAATGTCGCCGCTGAAGACACCGACTGGCCCGGCGCTCAGTGGAATGGCCAGATCTCCTGGATCATTCAGCAGAGTCAGAAGACCTGCACCCGGGCCTTCGCTGGCGTTCCTGACTCCCCCTTCCGCACCCCCGCCGACTGCACCCTGAACACACCGCCTCCGGGCGTCATCCTCTGGCCCGAAACCGCCTCCTGGTTTCTCTCCAGCGATCCACGAACCGCGTCAGCGCTGGCGACCGTAACTACCACCGTTCACGCCCCCTTCATCGCCGGCATGCTCGGCCAGGATGCCCACGGCACCTATAACTCCGCCGTTTTCACCCAGGCCGACGGCGCCATCGCTGGCCGCTACGACAAGATCCACCTCGTCCCCTTCGGCGAATACATTCCTTATCGCAATTTGCTCTTCTTCGCCCACAAAATCACACACCAGCTCTCCGACCTCGAGCGCGGGACCCAGCGCACCGTCTTTCATACCGATGGAGTTCGGGGCGAGCCCGCTCAGGGAAGGGGCCGCAGCTTTGGTGCCTTCATCTGTTACGAGTCGGTCTTTGCCGACGAGGTGCGGCTGTTCGCGAAGAACGGCGCTCAGGTGCTCGTCAACCTCTCCGACGATGGCTGGTATGGGGACACCAGCGCCCCCTGGCAGCACCTGAACATGACCCGCATGCGGGCCATTGAAAACGACCGCTGGCTGCTGCTCGATACCAACTCCGGCCTCACCACCGCCATCGACCCGCGCGGCCGCGTGACGCTCTCCGCCCGGCGCCACACCCTCACATCGCTCGTCGTCCGCTACGGCTACCGCTCCGACCTGACCTTCTATACCCGCTTCGGCGACGCCTTCGCGTATCTCTGCTGTCTGGTCGCCATCGCCGCTCTGGTGCTGGCGAGTCTGCGGTCCCGCAATCCCGTTCAAAAATAAGAACTGTCATCCCGAACGCGCAGCGGAGGGATCCGCGGTTGCTTTTGGGCGAGTCGCGGCGATCTCAGGCTTCCGGAAGCCGGATCGCGGCATACATGACCCGGTAGCCCTTCGCCATTCCCCAACCTTCGGGGACACCGCACTACTTCGCGTCCTCGACAGCATCCCCGCTGAAGCGCGGAATCCCGAAGTGCCCACGCAGGTGCAGCAGATCGAGCGGGCTGATCGTGCCGTCCACCGTCACCAGCGTCACATTGCGCTGGTTCGCTGCCAGCACCACAATCCCCTCGACATTCGCGTGCGCCATCCGGACATACAAATCTGTCCGCAGCGGATCGGGTAGCGGAACGCTCGCCGGCGCTCCTGCATCGGGATACGGCTGCCCCGCTGTTGCCGTCGCCGGTTGCGGGTGCGCCTGCTTCGTCACCAGGTGATTCCACCCCTCCTGCGCATACTGCGCCCGCACCGTGTCGAGCGCCGCCGGATCGTACATCCCCGGCCCCGAGAAGCGGAAGTTGTGCACCGAAATGCTGCGTAGCTGCGCCACAATCCGCCGCTCGTCGTCGGGCAGCGTCTGGCTCATCGCGTCGAGCATCGTCTTGTCAAAGGTGAAGTTGGTGGCGAAGGTGGCATGCGCCGCCAGCGTCTCGATCCCCTGCGGCGCCACGTTCGCATCCTGCGCCCGGACCACAGGCGCCAGGAAGATCAAAACTCCGGCAAAGAGGGCGAGCAGACGGAAGATCATATCCCCTCAAACGCGGCCGTGAGGGAAAAGTGGCGACGCGGGATCAGGGATGGGTTTAGGGGTTAGGGATTAGGGGTTAGGGGTTAGGGGTTAGGGGTTAGGGATTAGGGTCCAGGGATTAGGGTTTAGCGTGTAGGGCTTAGCGAAAGCTGAACTCGCGCAGCCATTCGCCATCCCTCCGAACCTGGCGGTTCGCAACCTAAACGCTAACCGCGAAACGCCAATCGCTTACACCCTAATCCCTATACCCTAATCCCTACACCCTGTCTTTTACACCCACTCCCCTTGCCGCAGCAGGGGTTCCGCCTCCCCCGCCGCCGTAATGCCATCCACATCGATCTGACCCGATCCAATCATCCAGTCCACGTGGATCAGGCTGTCGTTGGCGCCCCGCGCCGCCAGCTCCTCCGCGCTCAGCTTGTCGCCGTTGATCAGGCAGGTCGAGTAAGCCTGCCCCAGCGCGATGTGGCACGCGGCGTTCTCATCAAACAGCGTGTTCAGGAAGAGCATCCCGCTCGCCGAAATCGGCGAAGAATTCGGCACCAGCGATACTTCGCCCAGCCGCCGCGCTCCATCGTCGGTCTCAATCATTCGCCGCAGCACCTGTTCGCCCTTCGCCGCATGCGCCTCGACGATCTTTCCGCTCTCGAACCGCACCGAAATCCCCTCGATCATCGTTCCCTGGTGCGAGAGTGGCTTGGTGCTGCGAACCGTTCCTTCTACCCGATCCTTGTGCGGGGTCGTAAAGACCTCTTCGGTCGGCATGTTGGGAATGCAGTAGCGGCCATTGCCCGCCGTCGTGCCGCCTCCCAGCCACAGATGATCTTCCGCCAGTCCGACTTTCAGATCCGTCCCCGGACCCCGGAAGTGCAGCGCCGAAAACCGCTTGTCATTGAGATAGGCGGCGCGCGCATGCAGCCCGTCGTCATGCTTTTTCCACGCCGCCACCGGATCCGGCTGATCGGCGCGGCTGGCCGCGAAGATCGCGTCCCACAGCTTCGCGACCGCCGCTTCCTCCGGCAGTCCTGGAAACACCGCTGCGGCCCAGGCCGGCGTCGCCGCCGACACAATCGTCCAGTTGATATCGTGGCGCGTAATCAGCTCCAGTGCTGGCCGGTACGCCTTCGACATGGCCCTGTTTGCCCGGCTTACCTTCTCCGGATCCTGCTGCGACAGCAGCCCCGGATTGCCGCCCGTAATCGCCAGCCGCGCTGCCCCGCTCTTGTACGCCGCCGCCATTCCTTCGTAGAGCCAGGCCGCCGCCGTGTCGAAGCTCGCGTCCGGACCATGCTGGTAGCGCAGCAGCGTCGACTCCTCGTCGGTAAACAGCGTGGTCACCAGCGAAGCTCCCGCCCTGTAGGCATGCTCTGTGATGCGCCGCGCCAGGGGCAGGGCATCGATGCCCGCCGTCATCACCAGCTCCTGTCCCGGCCCGAGCCCCAATCCGGAGCGGATCGCGACCTCGGCCAGCCGGTCCAGTTTCCGTTCAAAGTCCTGTACTGTCGTCGGACCCTCGGCAATCAACGTTGCTCTCATCTCCAACCTCGCCCGTCAGAATACCGCTCACCCCTTCGGATGCCGCGGACCTTTATCAGCATTCACCTATCCGAGTGTATGGCATGCCAAACCAGAAGGAGGAATAGGCCGAAGCCTGCATAGCAGAGGCGCGCCACGAATTGGTTTTGATAGGGCTGCTTCGTCCTTCTCTCGATGAGGGGCTCCGGAAAAAAGCACCGAGCGAAAACAAGAAAAGCCGCAACCAGCGGGGGAACCTCTCGCAACAAACGTTGATCCATACGTGAGTCTTCAACTCCACCGCGCCACGGCAACGCGCGGAATCCTCTGCAGGTCCTGGACGAAACCGACTTCATTCCATCCATTCAGAAGCTGCGCCAGCGCCTCAAACTGCCCATGCCCGATCTCCATCAGCAGCCATCCCGCCTGGGATCTCGTAATGCCGCCACTTCCCGCATGGGATGAATCAGCATCGCTTTGAAAGGGCACGGCTTCAGCCGTGCCGTAACCGGGCGCAAAGGAGTGGGGCTTTAGCCCCTGAGGGATAGGCCCAAGCACCTCCCAGGCCTGCGGAACCAGACGCCGATACACCTCTAGGCCCGTCGGCCCGGCAAACAGCGCCGTATGCGGCTCGTACTCCGCAACCTGCGCCTCCAGCACCTCTGCATCGGCGACATAGGGTGGATTCGACACCACGGCGTCGAACCGCTCGCCCCGCACCGCCTCCAGCAAATCCGACTCGAGAAACCGCATCCGCCCCGCCACTCCATGCCGCTCCGCATTCTCCCGAGCCACCGCCAGCGCCGCCGCAGAAATGTCGAGAGCCGTCACTTCGGCATGTGGAAGAGCCCGGGCCAGAGCCACGGCAATGGCCCCCGATCCCGTGCCAACATCCACGATTCGCGGCGCGGCCAGCATCCCGAGCCGCTCGATCGCAGCCTCCACCAGATGCTCCGTCTCGGGGCGCGGAATCAGCACATCGGGCGTGACCCGCAACGTCAGCCCAAAGAACTCCGTCTCGCCCAGGATGTACTGCACCGGCTCCTGCCGCGCCCGCCGCACAATCCATCCCTCAAATTGTCGCGCTTGTTCCGGCGTCAGCTTCGCCTCCGCATGCGTCAGCAGCCACGCCCGGTCGCGCCTCGCCGCACGCATCAGCAGCAACTCCGCGTCCCGCCGCGCCGTGCTCGATGGCGCCAGGCTCTCGGCTGCTTCCCGCAGCATTGTTTTCACGGTGGCTTGCGGCATGAAATTTCTTTCGGGATCCTCGCCTTCAGTCACACTGTAAGGAAAGAGAACGGTGTCATCACGAGCGAAGTTCGTTCGCGGCCCGAACGAACGCAGTCTGGATTCTGCGGTTCTCCGGAAACGCGTCGTGCCTGAGCACGACTACGGTAGAAGCCACGGGCTTCAGCCGTGGAGTGACGATCTGTTAAGAACCGGCCTTCAGGCCCGGTCCTCACACAACTTCCCAATCTCTCTCCACCCGTACGCCACCTCCGGCAGCGTCACGCCGCCAATTTCGATCCCCTGCTCACCCACCAGCACGCCGCCCATGCGTTCATAGTAGCCACGCGAAGGATTCTCCTTCAGGACCCAAACGACCATGCTCCGAAACTCGCGCTCGCGAAGCGCACCCGCCAAGTGCCGGACCAGCGCCGCTCCTCCGCCCCGCTTCTGATGCGACGCCAGCAGATAGATCACGCCCAGCTCGCCGTCAAACCCTTCCACCGGATGCACCATCGCGCCACCGGCCGCGAACCCGAAGATCCCCGCCTCATCTTCGGCCACGAACACCATCGGGCCGCCATTCTGCGTCAGCCGCTCCTGCCAGTTCCGGATCCCGTTCTCAACCCTCAGCCCATCGATATACGCCTGCGGAATGATGCCGGGATAGGTCGTCTTCCAGCTCTCCAGATGCACCCACGCCATCCTCTCGGCATCCTGTGGCGTGGCCTCTCGAATCTTCACGACTGAAGTTCCCCTCCGCCATTCGCAACCTTGCGGGTGTCGACTTTTCTGTTCCGGCCGGGTGCCCCATATCTGCCCGGGTTTGGCAGATGTGGGATACAGCCCAGTTTGCCCGATCCTGCTGTTCTCTTCCGGCATTGACGCGAAGCGCGCCCGCCTGGACGGCGAGTCCCGCTAACCGCTAAACGCTGTAGCTCACGCGACCGCTTCCGCCTCGGCCTTCAATCTCTCCGAATTAAAGTGCGCAATCAGCGCATCCACCACCGGCTGCAGCTTGCCTTCCATAATCTCCGTCAGCTGATGAATGGTCAGCCCGATGCGATGATCCGTCAGCCGGTTCTGCGGGAAGTTATACGTCCGAATCTTCTCGCTCCGGTCCCCCGTTCCCACCTGCTGCTTGCGCTCCTTCGCCAGCGCCGCCTGCTGCTTCTCCATCTCCATCTCATAGAGCCGGGCGCGCAGCACGCGCATGCCCTTTTCGCGGTTCTTGATCTGCGACTTCTCGTCCTGGCAGCTCACCACCGTATTCGTCGGCAGATGCGTAATGCGCACCGCCGAATAAGTCGTGTTCACGCTCTGCCCGCCCGGCCCCGACGAGCAAAACGTATCGATGCGCAGATCCTTCGCTTCGATCTTTACGTCGACATCCTCGGCCTCGGGCAGCACCGCCACCGTGATCGCACTGGTGTGCACGCGCCCCTGGGTCTCCGTTGCCGGAACCCGCTGCACCCGATGCACGCCGCTCTCGTACTTCATCTGCGAGTAGACCTTGTCGCCCTCGATGATGGCGATCACTTCCTTCAGCCCGCCCACTGACGATTCCGACGACGAGAGCACCTCCACCTTCCACCGGTGCTGCTCGGCAAAGCGCGTGTACATGCGGAAGATCTCTGCCGCGAACAACGATGCCTCATCGCCGCCCGTCCCCGCACGAATCTCCACCACCACGTTTTTCTCATCGTTGGGGTCCTTGGGCAGTAACAGCAGCTTCAGGTCTTCCTCGATCTTCGGCTCCCGCTCCTCGAGTTGCGCCAGCTCCTCCTGCGCCATCGCGCGGATATCCGCATCCGACTCGTTCAGCATCGCCCGCGCATCGGCAATGCCGGTCTTCACCTGGCGATATTCGCGAAACTTGTCCACCACCGGCTCCAGCTCCCGATGCTGCTTCGCAATCTTCTGATACTTCTCGTGATCGCCCAGCACCTCGGGATCGGCCATCTGCTGACCCAGGTCCTCAAAACGCGCTTCAATCTGCTCCAGACGCTCAAACATAAAACCCTCCCGGCAACCACCGGTTCGAAATCGCTTTTGTATCAGGGCACGACTTCCGTCGGGCCGAAATCGCTGCGAAAAGAGCTTTTGTATCAGGGCACGACTTCAGTCGTGCCATCCATGCCCGCCCCTGGACTCACCAATTCCATTTTCAATGAGAAAAATACGCAGCAGGGCGCAGGCGGCAGGAGCCGCTAGAGAAGAACGCCAGTAGGGAAGTGCTGCATCGTTCTTATTCTACTTCCATTCGATGTGCTGCCACCGAAAACGAAACCAGGTCGTTCGTCCGGCGGTGGAAGATAATGGGGAGGCATGAGTGTCGCCACCAATAAAGTCCAGCGGCGACGCGAAGCAGGGCTTTGCGGCGCATGCGGCAAAAATCCCTGCGAATGTATGCGTCCATCGCGCAAACAGCACAATTCGCCGGTCCCAACTCCGAACCTCTCGCGGAGAAATCGGAAGCCAGTCCGCTGAGCCGGGGTCGCTAAAAGCTAAAAGCTAGCCGCTAAGAGCTGCCTTTCTATGTCCCTCTTCCTCCACTTCGCCGAGCTCAACGACGCCCTCGCCGCCACCACCAAAAAGCTCGAAAAGCGTGCCCTCATTGCCAACTACCTTCGCTCCCTTCCGGTTGAGAACGCAGGCCGCGCCGCCCTCTGGCTCTCCGGCACGCCCTTCCCGGAAACCGATGCGCGTGACCTGAACGTCGGCGGCAGCCTGCTCAGCAAAGCCGTTGCCCAGCTTTCAGCCGCCCCCGAGCAAACCCTCGGCGCGGCCTACCGCCGCCACGGAGATCTGGGAGCTGCCGCCGCGGACCTTCTCCGAACCGGGAACCCAGGCCACGCCCCATCCACCGCCACCCTCACCCTCGCCGAGATAGACTCCGCGCTCGCCGCCCTCGCCACCGCCCGCGGACCCCAGCCCAAACTCCGGGTTCTTCTCGACCTGCTCGCCCGTGCCACCCCGGTCGAAGCCAAATACCTCATCAAGCTCATCACCGGCGACATGCGCACCGGCGTGAAACAGAGCCTGGTCGAAGAAGCCATCGCCGATGCGTGGCCCTCGCCCGGCGACCAGCCCTCGACCAAAACGCCACCCGTGGCGAGGCCTGCTCCCGTCAAAGCGCCGAAGGCGTCCGCCCCCGCCGGCCAGGCGGTCAGGAGAGCCAGCATGCTCCTCGGCAGTCTGCCTGAGGTCGTGGCCCTCGCCGCCGCCGGCCGCCTCCACGAAGCCCGCATGAAGCTCTTCCACCCCCTCGGTTTCATGCTCGCCAGCCCCGTCCAGACCACCGAAGAAGCCATCGCCCGCTTCACCGAAGAAATCAAAGCCGAGTCCAGGCAGAATGTCCTCCTGAGCGAAGCGAAGGACCTTGCGCTCTCTTCCCCGTCAACGAATGTCAGGGAAGCGCCGCTGTCCGAGTCGAAGCCCGCTGTTGTATCAGGGCACGACTTCAGTCGTGCCGATCAGAGTCAAAAAGCAAGCAGGGCGTTAGCCCCTGCAGCCGTGCTGCGCGCCGCCCAGCTCGAAGATAAATACGACGGCATCCGCGCCCAGCTCCACATCGGCGATCGCGCGGGCGCCCACTCCGTAGCCCTCTACTCCCGCAATCGCGAAGACCTCAGCGCCTCTTTCCCCGAGCTGGTCCAGGCCTTCGCCGCCATCAGCGACCCCGCGATCCTCGACGGCGAAATCCTTGCCTGGAACCCCGCCACCGGTCGCGCCCTCTCCTTCTCCACCCTCCAGCAGCGTCTGGGCCGCAAGCGCGTCACTCAGGAAATGCTGCGCGACATCCCTGTTGTCCTCGTCGTCTTCGACATCCTCTACAGCGGCGAAACTTTGCTGCTCGACGAGCCCCTCTCCCGCCGTCGTTCCATCCTGGAGGACTTCTCCGCCCGCTGGTCCCCCGCAACAGCCGCCGCCGAAGCTCGCGGTCAATCGCATCTCTTTGCCCCTGCCGAGCAGGGATTTCCGCGGCTCGTCCTCGCACCCGCCACCCGGCTCGGTGGCCCTGCCACTGGCGAATCCAGTTCAACCCAAAATGCGCTGGCCCAGACCCTCGACCAGGCCTACCTCGACGCCCGCGCCCGCGGCAACGAAGGCGTCATGATCAAATCCCTCGCCAGCCTCTATCAGCCCGGCCGCCGCGGCCTCGCCTGGCTCAAATTGAAAAGGGAACTGGCCACCCTCGACGTGGTTGTCACCGGTGTCGAATACGGCAACGGCCGCCGCGCCCACGTCCTCAGCGACTACACCTTCGCCGTCCGCGATACCGAGTCCGGCGACCCAGCAGACCAGCTCAAAAACGTCGGCAAAGCCTACTCCGGCCTCACCGACCAGGAGATCGCCGACATGACCGCCTTCTTCAGGGACCACACCCTCGAAGATACCGGCCACTTCCGCACCGTCGAGCCCATCGTCATCCTCGAAGTCGCCTTCAATAACGTCATGCGCTCCACCCGCCACGCCAGCGGCTTCGCCCTCCGCTTTCCTCGCATTCTGAGAATCCGTACCGACAAACCCGTCGACGAAATCGACACCCTCGCCCGCGTCGAAGAAATCTACAACTCGCAGCCGGACAAGCCTGTGGATCCGGAGAGCGTTTAGCTTTCAGGCTTGAGGCTCCAGGGTGCCGGGTGCCCCGTATCTGCCCGCCGTTGGCAGATGCGGGATCCTACCGTCAGTTCCTTGCCGCTACCCGCTACCCGCCGGGTGCCCCGTATCTGCCCGCCGTTGGCAGATGCGGGATTCCACCGTCAGCTCCTTGCCGCTACCCGCTACCCGCCGGGTGCCCCGTATCTGCCCGCCGTTGGCAGATGCGGGATTCCGCAGACGCCGGATTTCAACATCACCTGCTCGCCTGTTGCCTCGCCTGCGCCTCCTTGGTCAGATGGTCCACCGCATGCGAAGCCCGGCACTTCCGCAGCATCACCTGGAAGGACAGATCCTCCCGCCCATCCGGATGTCCCTCCAGCCGCGCGAAATTCTCCGTGCAGCACCCCTCGAGCGAGATCAGCATCGGCTTCTCCCGCGCTATGTTCTCGTGCTCGATGCGCGACACCCGCGGCACAATCCGTACCCGCAGATGCAGCCGGTGATCCTCTTCTTCATAGGTGCCGCTCCACAGATGCTCCGGATCGCCGCCCAGAAGCTCTCCTGCATGCAGCATCGCCACGCCGTCACCATGCGTTTTTCCGGCGTCATAGTGCGTAAGCCAATATCCTTCCACGACGTCCCTCCATGGCCGGCACTACGGATCTCTGCATTCCGGCACCCCAGCATACGAATTTCAGGCGGGGGAGGGGAGCACCACTTTGATCCGGCGAAAACAACTATCCTTGCCTTTGCCACACTGGGAGATGGACAGGAACACAAGTTCTGCCGGGCCAACCGCCAACCGCTAAACGCTAAACGCTAAACGCAAAGCGCTAAGCCCTAATCGCTAACTCCAATCCAATCTCCCCCTGCCGCCATCGAACCTTTCAGGAGACCTGATGACCACCACCGAGACCGCCCCCAACGCCGCCGCTGCCGGAACCCTTAACCTCGGCGACCTCACCGTCAACCGCCTCGGCTATGGAGCCATGCGCATTACCGGCAAAGGCATCTGGGGACCTCCCGACCATCACGATGCCGCGCTCAAAACCCTCCGCCGCGCCGTCGAGCTGGGCGTCAACTTCATCGACACCGCCGACTCCTACGGCCCCAATGTTTCCGAAGAGCTCATCGCCGAAGCCCTTCACCCCTACCCGGAAGGCCTGGTCATCGCCACCAAGGGCGGATGGGAGCGCGTCGGTCCCGGCAAATGGACCCACAACGCCAGCCCCAAACACCTCGAAGAAGCCGTCAACGGCAGCCTCAAACGCCTCAAGCTCGAGCGCATCGACGTCTATCAGCTGCACGTTCCCGACCCCGCCGTCTCCTTCGACGCCTCCATGCAGACCCTCGCCCGTCTGCAGGAGCAGGGCAAGATCCGCCACCTGGCCCTCTCCAACGTGACCCTCGAGCACCTCGAGCGCGCCCGCAAGATCACCCCCATCGTCTCCGTCCAGAACCGCTACAGCTTCGCCGACCGCGAGTGGGATTACCTCCTCGACCACTGCGAGAAGACCGGCATCGCCTTTATCCCCTGGGCCCCGCTCGGCCAAAATCGCGAAGCCCACGACCTGCTCGAAAAGATCGCCAAAGACCTCGCTGCCACGCCCCTTCAGGTCGCATTGGCGTGGCTCCTGCGCCGCTCGTCGGTCACGCTGCCCATCCCCGGCACCTGCTCGCCTGATCATGTCGAGGAGAACATCGCCGCCGCCGCGCTCAAGCTGCCCGAAAAGACCTTCCAGCAACTCACCGCCTTCGACGCCCCCCCGGCCAGCCTGCGCTAAGTAAGGCACGCAGAATTCGGGTGCCCCGGGTCTCGATTCTGAGACCCGGGATTCCGGCCCTATACAGACGCGGATCAGACTGAGCGGAGCCGCTATTCCTCCGCTTGAATCCATCGTTCCGGCTCCCTGCTCGATTCTGCGCAATCCCGGCAGAATTCGAGAGCAGGAGCGGCCGATCAGTGGATGATCGGCAACGTGCTGACGACATCCCTCCGGTTGTGCAAGATACCGTGCGGCCTGCATCTCGCCCCACTGGCCGAGAGAGCATTCTGCGATGCCAAACATATCCTCCACAGCCTGCCGTGAGAAGCGAGGTTGCCCCACTACTCCCCGACCTTTGGCAGATTCAGCTTCCTGCGAATACGGGCAAGTACATCGCCTTTTGCCAGCCGCTGGCCATTCCTTCATCGAGCGCCTTCCTCAGCGCGGCCATCTTCGCCTCATACTCCTGCTCTTCGCGTTCGAGCGTCCGCAGAGCCGCCCGAATCACCTCGCTCGCGCTCTCATACCGTCCACTCTCGATCCGGGAATTGACAAACCGATCCAGCTCATCCGTCAGGTTCACATTACGTGTCGGCATGCTGAGGGCTCCTGCCCATCATCCTGCGCCCATTGGCAAAATGACAAACCTTGCATTCCCGAAAACCCCTTGCGCAAACAGGCTCCGCCCACAATCCGAAACGGGCTCTGTGCTCTCTGTGCACTCCGTGGTCAATCCGGCGCATGCGCGACGGCCAGGAATGGCCAGCTCCGAAAACCAGGCGCAGCGTAGATCACCCAGCGCTTCAGCGCTGGAACGGCTCTGAAAACCGGATGCGCGCAGCGAGCCCCTTAACACGATGGCCCACGTGTCACCCCTGAACGAACAAGGCCGCGCATCACTGGATGTTGTGCGTGTTATTGCTGATCGGCCGCATCTCTCCGGTGGCGATCCTGATAAACGCCGCGCGCACCTCATCGTAGCTGGGCTCCCCCGGCAGCAGGGCATACGTCATGTGCACCTCGGTTCGCTGCGCCCCATTCGTGGGACCTTCCCGATAGCCATCGAAGGAGAAGGCTCTTTTGCCGGCCGCTGCGTCCGCCGGATGCTGCTTCGCAAACGAAGGCTGATCGAAGTCGTCGCTTTCCAGAGTCAGGCGAAAAAGCAGCTGCCCGTTCCCATCAAAGACCCGGGCATAGTCGTAGACGTGATAGCCTCCCCACGGCGTCAGCGAGTGCGAAACCCAGATCGCCCTGTCCGGCTCATGAATCTTCTCCAGCAGGTATTGCTGCACGCCCGCCGGAATGCTTCCTTTTGCGTGCAGATCGTTCAGCCGCGCCATCTCCGCATCGCGATGCGCCTGATCCCCGCCTTCGGCGTAGATACGCGCCATCAGCGCCGCGGCCTGCCAGTCATCCGGATTCGCCGCCTCCAGCGGCGCGAGAAGTCCGGTCGCGTACTGCATGTCCCCGGCGTTGATCGCTGCTTCGGCAGCAAGCTTTTCCAGAAGTGGAACGTGGACATTGGGATATGTGGCAAAGAGCGACTTGTAGATCGCCAGCGCATCCGCGTACTTCTGTGCCGCATTATCTTGTCCCGCTAATTCCAGCTGCTGTCTTACCGAGGCCAGAGCATCGGGCGCAGGTGCTGTCGGGGTCGGAACCGGACCCGTGGCGGGCACCCCGGCGGGGGCTGCCGAGCCCGGAGACTGCCCGATCAGCAGCGGCGCGGCACTCAGCAAAAACGTCACCGCGCAAACCAGTGATCGCTTCATCGGCGCCCTCCTCAATGTTCCGGAAAAGCAGCGGAATTATAGCGCCTCACTCTCTCATCCGCACTCGCAAATCGCGCCGGTTTCATCAACGCGGTGCGGAGATCCGGCGCCTGAGCGCCAAGGCCGTTCTGTGTTCTCCGTGGTAAACCCGGCGCGAAGCGCAATCGCCTGGACGGCAAGTCCCCTTGCTACCTCTGAGCGCCCCCTGCTACCCTACCTGGTTTTCGCATCTCTCCTCTCGGAGCCCAATGTCCACTGCCACCAATCCCGTCCCCGCCGCCGAGCAGACCGCTACCTTCCCCTTCACCCTCACTGAGGACCAGCAGGCCCTCCAGCGCGAGATCCGCGACTTCGCCGCCCGCGAAATCGCCCCCAACGTCCTGCGCTGGGACGAAGCCTCCGAATTTCCCGCCGACGTAGTGAGCCAGCTCGGCCAGATGGGCCTGCTCGGCGTCATCTTTCCCCCCGAATACGGCGGCGCCGGCCTCGGCTACACCGACTACATGCTGGCCATCGAAGAGCTCTCCGCTGTCGACGGCTCCATCGGCATCATCGTCGCCGCGCATAATTCGCTCTGCACCAACCACATCTTTCTCGCCGGCAACGAGGCCCAGAAGCAGAAGTACCTCCCGCTCCTCGCCTCCGGTCAGGCCCTCGGCGCCTGGGGACTCACCGAGCCCGGCTCCGGCTCCGACGCCTCCGCCGCCCGAACCACCGCCGTCCGCCAAGGCGACCGCTGGGTCCTCAACGGCAACAAGACCTTCATCACCAACGGCCACTACGCCGACATATCCGTAATCATCGCGGTTACAGATAAATCGCAGGGCACCCACGGCCTCTCCGCTTTCGTCGTCGAAAAAGGCACACCCGGCTTCCGCCCCGGCAAAAAAGAAAACAAGCTGGGCCTCCGCGCGAGCGACACGAGCGAGCTCATCTTCGAAGACTGCGAGATCCCCGCAGAGAATCTTCTGGGCGGCGAAGGCGAAGGCTTCATCGACGCCATGCGCACCCTCGACGGTGGCCGCATCTCCATCGCCGCCTTATCTCTGGGAATTGCAAGAGGCGCCCTCGACGCCAGCGTGAGATATGTGAAAGAGCGCCGTCAATTCGGCAAGGCCATCGCCGAATTCCAGGGCATTCAGTGGAAGCTCGCCGACATGGCCACCGAACTCGACGCCGCCCGCCTGCTCACCCTGCGCGCGGCGGTCCTCAAAGACGCAGGCCAGCGCGTCACCCAGGAATCCGCTATGGCGAAACTCTATGCCTCTGAAGTCGCCGTCAAGATTTGCAACGAAGCCGTCCAGCTCCACGGCGGCTATGGATTCATAAAGGACTACCCCGTCGAGAAGTTCTACCGCGACGTGAAACTCTGCACCATCGGCGAGGGCACGAGCGAAATCCAGCGCATGGTCATCGGCCGCGAAATCCTCAAAGTCCACCCCTCCCGCGGGTGACTGGTCGTTTCGGGATGATTTGCCGTCACCGTCACTCGCGCCTTCGGCGCAAAATTGTGCGGATATCCGCCCCTACGCTCTCTCCCCAACCGTCAGCTGCGAGGGCATGACCTTTGTGCATCAAGGCGTGGGATTTCTCTGGTTAGTGTGGACCTGCGGCAAGGACCATGAATCCAGGCCGTTTCCACGGAAAAATACTCCAACGCGGCCACGAGATCGACGCGCCGGGGGCGCAATGTTGACCCAGCCCCGCGCTTGAGCGCGGGGAAAACGTCGAAATCGAACCCGAGTCCCGGAGGGACGGCGCTGCCATGGGCCATACTTACGCAAAGATCCTCATCACTGGATCTTCAGCACAAAGGAGCGCAGACTCCTCATCTCGCCCGACCGCCGGAACGCCCTCTTCGCCTACCTCCGCGCCATCGCTCAGGGCGAGGGATTCCGAATCATCGAAGCAGGCGGTACCGCCGACCACCTTCACCTTCTTCTTCAACTCCCCGCGCAATGTCCCCTGGCCCAGGCAATTCAAAAACTCAAGGGTGGCTCCTCGCGATGGATGGGACTGGACTTCGCATGGCAGCAGGGATACGGCGCGTTCAGCGTCAGTCCGTCACAACTGGCCGTTGTGCGGCGCTATATCCGCAATCAGGAGGCGCACCATCGGAAGCGCAATTTCGAGCAGGAGTTCCTCACTCTGCTGCGCCACTCCGGGCTGGAATACGATCAGCGCTACGCACTGGGTTAACCGAGTTCCCGCATCAGGCGTCGCCGAAACGCCGCTACGCCCGCTCCCCAACCAGCACCGGCCGCTCGGCGCCAGGCGCGAGCGCGATCAGGACAATGCCGATGATCACCAGCACCGCCACCCCGATCAGTTCCACGCGCGCCACCATCCCACGCCACGCCTGAAAGCCCATCAGCGCGGCATGCACCAGACTCGACCACGCCGTGAACCCAATCAGGCTCCGGTGCGCCGCCGGGTTCGGGATCGCCATCAGCAGAAACACCCCCAGCGTCAGGTAGAGACTCATCATCATCGCCAGCGCGGGCTCCTGGCGAATGAACACAAACATCGGATAGCTCGCAGCGCAAAACAGCACGCCCACCACCGCCAGCGCAATCCTTAAAGCCGGTTCTCGTTTCATCGCCCGCTCCCGTCCAGCATGCATACGGCTGAACAGCTCGCGGAAAAACGCGCCGAAGCACCGAGCGAGGCGCAACTGGATCTGTACGGTGCAGGGAACATGCCCAGGAGATGGAATCTTCGCGCTGCCGAGATCTGTTTTTCCGCAAACTTTTCAGCCACGGACAAAGTTCCCACGAAAGCGGGCCCGGCGCAACAGTTCCTTAACCACGCCTGCAGCCGGCCCCCTTACCGGCACCCCTCCACCCGGTACCAGGCCACCCCCAGCGTCCCCGCGCGCAGCGGCACGCAAACCTCGTCCCCCACCTGAAATGCCGCATACGTCTTCCACGGCACCTCCACCGAATCGTCCTCCGTCTGCGGACCCCACGGCGCCAGGGTCAGGTAGTAGCTCGTGTGCCGCCCATGGCTGACGTGGTGCCCCATCACTGCCGTCCGGTACACCGTTGCCGGCGAACCATCCAGAGCGGCATCCACCCCCAGCCCCGCCCCAAAGCCCCACACTCCGCTCATCGCCACCAGGGCGATCCATCCGCTCGCCCGCCGCCGGACCTCCCGATCCGCCAACAGCCCCGCCGCCGCCAGCGCCGCCCCCGCCACGCACGCAACCGCCACCATCCTCTGCAGGTTCAGGACGTGAAATTCCCCCGTCACCCGCATCATCAGCGCGATTCCCGGCAGCATGAAGGCAATCGTCACATTGGGCCGCCGATCGCCCCGGCCCCGCGTGAACACATGCAGAGTTCCTCCCGACCAGCACGCCGCCATCGCCGCCAGCCATGGAACCACCGCTGCCGTCAGCACCAGCAGAGCATTGGGCTGGGGAGCAAAAATCATCCACGCCATCACCCCCACCGCCAGCGCCGCCAGCCCCCACTGCTGCACCCGCGCCTGCGCCGCCGTCTCCGGCACGTCCCCCGGCTGCGGAGCGTCATACGCCTGCCGCTGCAGCTCCGCCTGCGACGCAGCCAGATCCGGCGCCGGGTCGTGCACCAGCGCAGGGTTCTGCGTTAGTTCGTTCATGCCGCGCAGCGTAGCAAATCCGTCCCGCCCCCTCCATCCCCCGAACGAATCAGGCCCTGGTGCTGGCCTTCACTGGCTGCGAAAAACTCGCTGCTTTGAAAGGGCACAGCTTTAGCTGTGCCGTAAGTTACAGGAAATAAGTTCGGCTTTAGCCGCCGAGGGGCGATTTTCCGCCTCAAATCGACTTTGTCTGCAGCCTCTTCAGGCCCGGCACACCGCCGCCCCCCGAGGAAAACACACTGGCTTCATCGAAGCCATCGACCTCTCACCCGACTCCGTTTGCCCCGCCCGCCTACTGCGCCGACAGTGCTGCTATCGCCTCCACCTGTAAAGCCGGCGCTTCCCCCGCTACAATTTCCCCAAATGCAAGTGAACGACTACGCCGCCCACTATGCGAGCCTGCTCGCCCGGCACTACACGTGGATGTTCGGCCTCTCCCGGGATCAAAAAGTAACCGAGCAGCACACAATTCTCGAGCCCCTCCTTGCCGCCGCTCCGCATGGCCTTACTGTCGATCTCGGCTGCGGCCCCGGCTTCCAGAGCTTCGCCCTCGCCCAGCTTGGCTTCGCGCCCATCCTCGCGCTCGACACCAGTACCGAACTGCTCGCCGAACTCGCATCTCACGCCGTCGGCCTGCCCATCCATCCCATTCCCGCCGACATCCTCACCCTACCCGACCATGTCGCTCCCGCCACGGCTGCGGTGATCGTCTGCATGGGCGACACCCTCACCCACCTCCCCGATCTGGCTGCCGTCCGCCGCCTCTTCTCCCATGCCGCCGTCGCTCTCGCCCCTGGCGGCCGCTTCATTCTCACCTGGCGCGACCTCACCCGAGAACTCACCGGCCCCGGCCGCTTCATCCCCGTCCACGCCGACAACGACACCATCATGACCTGCTTCCTCGAATACACCGGCGCCACCACCGTCCAGGTCCACGATCTCGTCTATACCCGCAACCAGACCCGAATTCCAACCCCGAATTCGGCCCACAGCCCAGATTCCAGCAACGCCGCCTGGACCCTCGCCACCAGCAGCTATCCCAAACTGCGCCTCTCCCCGCTATGGGTCGCCGCCGAACTGACTGCCGCCGGACTCACCACCCAGCCCCCCGCCACCGCCGGCCGGCTCTCCCTCGCCGTCTCCCAAAAGCCCTGAAGAGATCCTGCACAGCCGCGGCACCACCATCGAGCCCTGGCTCGCCCAAACAGCAATGTCATCCTGACCGGAGCGCCGCCACATTCCCTGCAAGCGGGAAAATGCCCTGGTCGGCGCGCGTCACCCTGAGCGAGTCTGCGCAGCAGGCGAGTCGAACGGGCGAATGGACCCCCGCAGCCCTGCAACCCTCCCGGCCAGATGCCCTCCAGCGGACGGGATTCGGTCGCTCCGCGACCGACCAAATCTCAATCGTGAGACTTAGCGGCTGCCTGCTCCCCACGAATCTTCCGTGATGTTTGAATGCTAAGTCGAGGAGGAGCACGAGGTGTTACAAGAAGCTGAACTCAGCAGGCCGCTGATTCAGAGAACAACCCCGGAGGCTCCTCAGTATGCCGTTTATACGTCCGCAGCTCGGATTGGATCTCGCTGCGCATGAGGTGCTGCGCAGCAGGACGACGGTAAAAGCCCCGGCCTTCAGGCCGGGGAATCAGCGGTACAAAGTCTCACCGGCTTGTAGCCTCGGCCCGAAATGTCCGCAATGCCGGGCTTCCACCAATATCGACCTGCTTTGAAAGGACACGGCTTCAGCCGTGCCCCACAGGCGCTCCAGAGGATCGGGCTTCAGCCCCTGAGGAAGGTTTTGTTATTTCCGTGTTTACGGCCCTTTCGATTCAGTCCCGCGGGCGTAAGGCGCGTCGCTCGATGGAGCGCCATCGCGAACGGCCAAACATGTACCCAACGGCGCACCAGAATCCCAGCGCAAAGGTCAGCCAGGATATAAGCCAAATCCCTTTGAAAGGGAACTGATGGGAATACCATTCAACTCCACTCATGACACAAAACGTCGGGACCCCAAAGAAGAGAATGCCGTGGACCAGGATGAACCTTCGGCGACCCATTCGGTACTGACGATCTGCGGTTAGGTTCAGGACCTCTTCTTCGCGCAAATCCGCCATCGGCACCTCTATGAGGGAATCCTGCAACGGATCATTCCCGCATCGTCCGCCGTCACGGGCATATCGATCCGCCACCCCCCACCGGCCTAATTCCCATGCGATTCCTTCGGCAGCACCACCGCCACCAACCCAAACTTCGTCTTCCCCCCGTCGGTGCTGTCAATCCCGACCACCCGGAACCGCTCCGGGGTCCCGGCCCGCAACTCCTCGCCGCTGTCGCTTCCGTTCACCGTCATCGTCCCGTTCGCGTGGTCGCCGCATGTGAGCCCGCTCTTCGTCGTGGTCAGCCGCCCAACCGGCTTTCCGTGGTTGCATTCCAGCACTTCGCCGTACTTCGCCAACGGCTTCCTGTAGAACGCAAGCACCTGTCCCGGCGAGTCCGTCGTCACAAAGCTCGCCACCTGAAGATTGAAGTGAAAGCTGTTCAGCACCACTCCCAAATCCGCCGAGGAATCGCTGTCCTTGTCCCTGAACGGTGTTGCTCCTGGATACTCAGGCAGCCCGATATCTTTGGCCGTTGCATGGGAGTTGGCGTGTACGTTCAGGTTGAAGTCAGAATCCTGTGCGAAGCACGCAGCCGCCGACCAAACAGCAGCCGCAAGAAACATCGTAGGGATCACTCCACTCACCGGTCGGTGCATACAGTCGCCTCAGATCCAAATACGGTCACTATCCTCGCCAGGTTCCCCGCCACCACTCAACGCAAGCCCGCCGGCATCAGGCTGCCGGATGGGAGTCGCTGACCGAAAGTTATCCATTTGCCCGCGAAAACTGTCAACCCCCCTGCGCCCCGAACCAAAGCGGAAGTATGTACTTTACGCAAGGGCAATGAGCCTGAAGGGATTTTGAACTTGGCGCAAGGTCTACGCGAGCATATCCTCAGTATCTCTTGGGTGTTCAGGTGGATGCGGGTATGCGTAGATCATGGAAGAATTATTGCGTCTGATGCTTTGGCAAGTGAAGAAGCGCGTCTCTGCGATGAATCCGCGGAGCTTATGGTGGTGCAAGGCTGTGGCATTGGCTTTCGGCGTTTTGCTGATCGCTTTTTCCTGCTGGCACTGGCATCACTTGCCAATCGCCGAAATACATTCGCTAACAGATCAGGGACTGACATACGGTCTGTATGCAATCGGCACCGGTCTCACCGGATTGGGCGTATTTGTGAGTATTAAGCCTCCTCATAAGGCGTTGTGGCACTCCGCCAGCGCTCTGCTGTTTGCATTGTTGGCTATCTCTGGATTCCTGATTTTGAGGGAGCAGACCTCGCGGACAGCGAGAACTGCTGAAATTGAGGCAGCAAGAGATAGTGCTTCAGACCAGAATATAAGGGACTTCAAATTTGAATTAGACGGGGTATACAAATCCATTAAATCTGTTGCGGAAGGATCGGGAGACGCAAGGTGGAAGTCAATCATCAGTCAAATTCAAACACTAAAGACGTCATCTGTTCCGATCGTCGAGGTCCAAGGTTCATCTGCCGGAAACCTTAAAGCTAGGGCTATTGATTTGTCTTCGCGAATTTTTCAGGACCTCTATGCACACGGATGGTTTATCCCAAACTACAATCCGCATATCCCAATCATTCAAAAGTATCCAGAAATTGAATCGGAAGATCAGAATAGGTGGATAGCCACGAGATCAGAAAATTTTAGGTTTCGTTTCCTGAACGAAGCCGATGAAATTCGAGCGGAATTTGCGACTTTGCATCTAAAAGATCAGGACCTCGATGAAACTATTGTCCGAATCAGAGAAGAGGAAAAGTATCCGATCCGCCCTGGAGATATGGAGCTTATAGCCAGGGGAATCCTTTCTCTTTCTGATCAGCTAAAAGCTCAGTGAACCTTCGGCCATCCCTCAGCAGGTTTTTTCTTCTCCAAAGATTTCTGCCATTTGCCTTCTATCTTCAGCGTCTCAGGCTTTGGACCACGCGGAGTTGTTGGCTTTTTCTTTGCGGGTTTAGGCATGATGTGGGGCTGATTGGTACGTCAGTCGCTTCCCCTCAGCCGATTTTATCGCCAGCACCGTACGCTCGCCATCGTTCAGTTTGCGACTGTTCCACCTGAAGTCGAACTGCCACAGGTAGCGGTGCAGGTATCCACGACTCACGTTGTGGTAGACGCCATAGATTCCGCGCTTTACGAGTGCAAAGGAACTCACAGCCGTGTTGGTATGTATGTCCCATGCTACGTACTGATGATCCTTGTGGCTCACATGCTGGTGACCGCCTTCGAAACGCTCACCGATGCCGCGATAGGCCGCGAATTCATCGCTCATGATCATGGCGCGGGGATCGACAACCCGCATGATCTCTTCCTCTTAGCGTCTCGCCAGTGACATTCGGGACCACGCGGCGGCGAATCTCGCCATCCCGCTGGACCGCTGCGAATACCGGTGTCTTTTTGCTGGGACTAAGCCTGTTATCAACTGAACGATAACGGGGGCTTTCCTCCCACATATGTCTCATCGACCTCAACAATTCCGGTCAATGGTACAGCGGAGGGAAGGTCTGGAGCCCTCGCAAAGCGGATGCGGTTCATCAAGAAAAGGGCTGATTTGTAGGAAATCTGGCAGTGCGGTTTGATCTCAAGAGCCGAGACGCCCTTTTTGGAAGAGCAGGCACGCCAGAAGGCAGATAGCTCATTGCCCTTGCGTCAAGTACATACTTCCGAACCAAAGTAATCCGCTATGATAACAATCCACTTACAAGCCGTAACTCACCAACAAATTTGGCAGTCTAATTCCCCCAGTCTGCTATCCTGAACTTAGATAGGAAATTCAGTTCAGGACCAATAGCTCAGCCCACGGCTGGGCTTTTTTCTTGGTCCGAAGGAAGCTCGTCGATGCCCGCTTCGCCAGCCGCTGCTACCAAACCCCGCCCTGCCATCCACCAATGTGCCTGGACCTACGAGACCGGCCGCAAATGCCGACGCATCGCCGGACGCGGCCAGCAGTTCTGTCCTGGGCATCGCCGTCCCGGCCCTCGTCTCCACATCGGGGACGACCCCGCTTTCCACCAGGAAATCGACGACTGGATCGATCGGCTCCTGTCGATGGATCTGCCCGCGGTGCTCTACGCCCTCCACTGTTCCCTCGCCGAAATCGAGCCCATCCTCGCGCGTAAAGCTTCCCGGCGCTCCCGCCTCGCCTTCGAGCGGGCCAGCATTGCCGTCATGGCAGGCCGCGAACGCCTCGTCATCTGGCTCTCCGGCTACCGTCCTGAGCCGGCCCTTCTCCCCGGCCTCGCCGTCGCCGCTCCGCCCCCCAGTCCGATTCCGGCGCCCAATCTCGACGCAACTGCGCTGGCTCAGGATCCCGCTGCTCTGGCTCAGGATCCTGCTGCTCTGGCCCGCCTGGCCGGGTCCATCCCCGAGCATCTCTCCCCTGAACAGCTCAGCGCCCTCTGCGACACGCTGCTCAACATTCTGAAAACGCAATAGATGCCCGCAACTTTAGCCGATTCAAATAGATGCGCGCGCATGTCCGCTGCCCGGTACGCATCTTTAACAAAACAAAATTGATGGCCGCAAGTATCGCGTAATCAAATGGATAGCTTCTCTTCGGAAAGGACGAAGTCAATGGAATCAAATACATAGCGAAAAGCAGGTCCCAGGGGGGTACCCTTGTATCCGTGACTGCATCCGCGACCAAAGCCGGCCCAGTCCATGCCCTCGTCGACCGCCTGCGCCAGGGCGATACCCGGGCTCTGGCCCGTGCCATCTCTCTGGTTGAGAACGAAGCGCCCGAGGCCCGGGCCCTCCTTTCTGCCTGCTTTCCCCATACCGGATCGGCCCTGCGCATCGGCGTCACCGGCTCGCCTGGAGCCGGCAAGAGTACCCTGGTCGACCGCCTCGCCCGAGCATTTTGCGAAGCAGGCAGGGCCGTCGGCATCATCGCCGTCGACCCCACCAGCCCCTTCACCGGCGGAGCCATCCTTGGCGATCGCATCCGCTTTCAGGAGCGTTCTGGCGAATTACAGGAGCGGCCCGGCGACCCGGCGCGCAGCGGTGGCGGCTCCGGCTTCTACGCCCGCTCCATGGCCACCCGCGGATCCCTCGGCGGCCTCGCCCAAACCACCGCCGATGCCGCCCTCGTCCTCGAGGCCAGCGGCAAAGAAATCATCCTGGTGGAAACGGTAGGCGTCGGACAGGACGAGATCGACATCGCCCGCCTCGCCGACGTCACTCTCCTCGTCCTCGTGCCAGGCATGGGCGACGACGTTCAGAGTCTCAAGGCCGGTGTCATGGAGATTGCCGACATTTACGTCATCAACAAATCCGACCGCGACGGAGCCGACCGCGTCGAGCAGGAGATCCGCGCTCTCCAGTCCCTTGCGCCTGCGCAGACTACAGCATGGTCTCCGCCCATCGTCCGCACCATCGCCACCACCGGCGACGGTACTCGCTCCCTTGTGGAGGCCATTACCTCCATGGACCAGTGGCTGCGCAGCGGCGATCACCTCGCCGAGCGCCGCACGCGCCACTGGCAGCTGCGCCTGAGCACCATGCTCCGCACCGAACTCATGCGCCGCGCCCGTCGCAACGGCATGGCGGACGATCAGCTTCACGATCATGCTGTCTGCGTGGCCTCGGGCCACCAGGACCCCTGGCAGCTCATCGCCGATCTCAGCAACCGCCTCTTCGAGCAAGAATCGTGACCACGCTAACCGCTAAACGCTAAACGCTAACCGCTGTTCCCTGTATCCTGGCCCCTCTACCCTGTACCCTGGTTCCATGCCCACCATCGACCACATCGGCATCGCCGTTCGCAGCATCGCCCAGGCACGCGGCCTCTATGAAGCGCTGGGCCTCCGCGTCGTTCACGAGGAAACCGTCGAGGCGGAGCAGGTCCGCACCGCGCTCATCCCCGCCGGAGACAGCCGCATTGAGCTGCTTGAGCCGACTGCTGCGGAATCGCCCGTGGGCCGCTTCCTCGCGAAGCGCGGCGAGGGCCTCCACCACATCGCCCTGCACGTCGAAAACATCTCCGCCGCTCTCGAAACCCTGAAGCAGCAGGGCGCGCGCCTCATCTCCGAAGACATCCAGATCGGCGCCGGCGGCCACCTCTATTTCTTCGTCCACCCCGCAAGCGCAGGAGGCGTTCTGCTCGAGATTTGCCAGGACCCTATCGCCGATGTGTAACATCGGCGATAGGGATGGTGATCCTGAGCCAGGGTTGGTGCGAATGCAGCAACCAGCGGAAGGACCTGCCGAGGTGGTTCATCGGCGATAGGGATGGTCATCCTGAGCCGGGGTTGGTGCCACACGCGCCATGTCACCCTGAGCGAGTCCGCAGGGCGGGCGAGTCGAACGGGCGAAGGACCTGCCGATGTGGTTCATCGGCGATAGGGATGGTCATCCTGAGCCAGGGTTGGTGCCATACGCGCCATGACACCCTGAGCGAGTCGAATGGGCGAAGGACCCGCGATGTGTAACAGCAGCCAGCAGTCAGCTTCCACTTCCCGACCACCAGCTACCAGCTACCAGCTACCAGCTAAACGCTAATCGCTAATCGCTAATCGCTAAACCCTAAACCCTAAACCCTAAACCCTAAACCCTGTACCCTGTCTTTCCCCATGCTCCTCGCCATCGACACCTGCGGCTCTCTCGGCACCGTCGCTCTCGCCCGCCTGAGCGGCGATGCCGCAGATCACCTCCACGTCCTCGCCGAAATCGAGCTCCCCGGAAAGACCTATTCCGCCCAGCTCATTCCCGCCATCCAGGAACTGCTCGCTACCCACCGCGCCCCCGTTGCAGATCTGGAGGCGATCGTCGTCACCAGCGGCCCCGGCAGCTTCACCGGGATCCGCATCGGTCTTAGTGCCGCCAAAGGCCTGGCCGAAGCCCACGCCACGCCCATCGTCGCCGTCTCCCGCCTCGCGGTGCTGGCGCACAAAGCCGGAACCGCGGCCGCGGCTCTCGATGCCAGCCGCGGCGAGTTCTATTTCGGAGACTATTCGGGCTCCACTTCTCGCGAATCCCTGCTGTCCCACAGCCTCCTCCAGCAGAAAGCGGCTGCTCTGGGCCCGCAACTCGCCATTGGCGAAGAGTCTGTTGCGGGGCCCGCACCCAACGCGGCCTTCGTCGACCTTCCCGCCGCCGAAGACGCCATTCGCTTCGCTCTGCCTCGTCTTCGCGCTCGCGACTTCGATGATCCTGTGACTCTGGACGGCCGCTACATCCGCCGCTCCGACGCCGAGATTTTCTCGAAACCGAAGCTCAACGCGGCTGGCAGGCCATGATCGTCCGCCCCGCCTCTGCTGCGGATCTGCCCGCGATCCTCGCTATCGCGGAGCAGTCACCGGAGGCACCTCAATGGTCGCCCTCCGCCTGGTCCTCATACTGCAACCCAGTCGCCGCCGTGTCATCGCTGCTCCGAACCTGCCTGATAGCCGAATCGCAGAGCTCCATCCTCGCTTTCGCCGCCGTTTCGGCCCTGCTCGATGGCCAGGAGAATCGCTGCGAGCTGGAGTCCATCGCCGTCGCCCCATCCGCCCGGCGCCAGGGCGTGGCCTCCATCCTGCTCCAGACAATACTGCGCTGGGCCGAATCGCAGGGAGTCCGGCAGCTCGCTCTGGAGGTTCGCGCCGGCAACGCGCCTGCCCTTGCGCTCTACCATCGTTGCGGCTTTCGCGTGGAGTCGCGCCGCCCCCGGTACTACCGCGATCCTGAAGACGATGCCCTGCTTCTGATCAGAGGAGTTACTGAAGTGTCAAAACGCGATCAAATTTCCACCGGAAATTTGATTGAAGGTGGGCCTCCGCGGTGCTAGCGTGGTACGTCTCACCTATGTGAGTCAATTCGACCGGCGAAGCGCAGCCGGCTCCGCCGGGCAAACCCGATACGGAGGTGTCGTCCATGGATCTGGAAGCAAACGGTCAGCCGGATAGTGAAGAAATTAGCCGCCTGGAAGCTGAACATCGTCACTATTCGGAGAAGTTGGAAGCGCTGCTTCAAAAAACCTGGCTGTCCGAGGACGATCAACTCGAAGAAGTTCGCCTGAAAAAACTCAAATTGCACATCAAAGATCAGCTGGCGATGCGGCAAAACCGCGTTCGGGCTTACACCGCCGCCTGATCGGTTTCGTGTCTCTCTAACCTGCGTCCCGGAGCGACGCTCTGCCATCGCCGGAGTGAAGGTGTCTCCTTCCTCCGGCCGGTCTCAGTTGATTTGCGCCGCGAGTGGAGAATCCAATCGCGCGGCGTGTTAACGTAGACCGTTGGCTGGGCAGGCAAGGTGAAGCTCTGTTCGGATGAGCCCTGTTCGGCGAAGGCATCGCAGGTTTTGCCGTAAAATGAGGGCAGACTTTCGGACGACTACCGCTCCGTTCTGTTTCGCGGCCGGAATCATGCTGGATTCTGGCTTCGCTGCGATGGTGCAGAGCCCCGAACCTTCCCGAAGGTCGGTACTTCCTGAGTTCGTTTTCTGACTTCCCTCATGGTGCGCGACGGATACTTTTACGGGCTGGGCCTGATCGGTGTAGCCATCCTTCTCTGGTTCTTTACCGGAACCTGGGCCTGGGCAATTCTGCCTTTTCCGCTTGCCGCCTTCTTTCTGTGGTTCTTCCGCGATCCCCAACGAGCCATACCGCAGGATCCCGGCCTGGTCGTTTCCCCGGCCGACGGCAAAGTCACGGAAGTGGCTCGGATCACCACGCCGGACGGCGAACGAGTGCGTGTCAGCATCTTTCTGAGTGTGTTCGATGTTCACGTGAACCGCTCTCCCGCTGCTGGCGTGCTGCGCGAGGTCCGCTACCGCAAGGGCGAATTTCTGAATGCGATGAACCCGGTCTGTGCCCAGCGAAACGAGCAGAACCTGGCGGTTCTCGACTGCCCTGAGGGCTACCAGATCTCCTTTATCCAAATTGCCGGATTGCTCGCCCGCCGCATCGTCTTCAATAAGCGTCCCGGCGACTTGCTGGCCCGCGGAGAGCGGGTTGGCCTCATCAAGTTTGGTTCGCGCACCGATCTGTTGCTCCCCGGCAGCGCTGAAGTTCTGGTGGAAGTGGGCGAACGCGTGCGCGGAGGGGCCAGCGTGATCGCGCGTATCCCGGAGCCGGACCCGGACCTTCTCTACTCTCACTCGCGCGCGGAGTCGCTGGTTTGAGCGCTGGTGAGCCGCTGAACCTCCGCACCGGCGCACCGGCGGACATGCCTGCGCTGCAGCGCCGGCGCCGGTCGCGCGGCATGTACATCCTCCCCTCGATGTTTACTGCGGTGAATATCGCCGCAGGCTTCTTCGCGATTACGCAGAGCCTCGAGGGCTCAGCCTCGCAGCCGCATCACTTTGACTATGCTGCGCTGGCCATCGGTTTCGCGATTCCTTTCGACGCGCTTGATGGCCGCATCGCCCGCCTTACCAATACCGAGAGCGAGTTTGGCCGCGAACTCGATTCGCTGGCTGACGTCATCACCTTCGGCGTAGCGCCCAGCATCCTGGCCTTCGCCTGGGGCTTTCGCTCGCTGCCCGCAACCCTGAACCCCGATCTGCGGCTTAAGCTGGTTCAGCTCGGCGCGTTTGTCTGTTTTCTGTTTCTGCTGTGCGGTGCCAGCCGGTTAGCCCGCTTCAATATCAGCGTCAACCCAACGCCCAAGAACCCGGGGCGTCCCGGCCGCAAATATTTCGTCGGGATGCCGATTCCGGCTGCGGCCGGAATCGTCGCCGCCGTCGTCCATGGCTTTGTCGGCTGGCCCATCTTTAACGTCTGGATCGCCGCCACCTGGGCTCTGCTGGTAGGCTTCGTCGGATTCCTGATGGTCAGCACCTGGCGCTTCTGGAGCGGCAAGGAGATTAACCTCACCGGACGCCAGCCCTTCCGCTGGATCGTCTTTCTCGGGCTGAGCATTTATCTGCTCGTCTTTTTCTCGCGCGAAGTTCTTCTCATGCTGGCGCTCGCCTACATGTTCTCTGGCGTGCTGGCGCGGCTTGCGTATTCCTGGCGGCGCCATCGCAAAACTGTGCCCCAGGCCTTACCGACCACTGAAAGCCGGAACGGATGACAGATCACTCGAAAATTGCCATTGTGGGCGCAGGTTCGCTGCGCGGCCGCGAACTCAACGACGCACTTTCGGATTCTCCCTTCGCGGGTGCCGACTTTTTGCTCATGGATGATGAGGCCGAGATCGGTTCGCTCGAAGCCGTCGGCGACGAAGTCACCTTTGTCCAGCGGATCGAGCCCTCGTCGTTTAACCATACGGACTTCGTGTTCTTTGCCGGCGACCAGCAACTGACCCGCAAACACTGGCAGAACGCCCATCGCGCAGGAGCCAGCATCATCGATCTCTCCGGAGCCCTGGAGGGTGACCCGAACATCCTGGTCCGTGCTCCATGGATCAACGAAGAACTGCAGGGCGGCTCTGGCGAACCCGGCCCGAATCTGGAAACCCCTGCCGTGGTCACCGCCCATCCGGTGGCCGTCGCGCTGGCTCTTTTGCTCAGCCGCATCAGCCAGGCGGCGGAGGTTCGCAGCGCCTCAGCTACCGTGCTTGAGCCTGCCTCCGAATATGGCCGCGCCGCCATGGACGAGCTTCATCAGCAGACGGTTAAGCTGCTCAGCTTTCAGGAGCTGCCAAGACAGGTTTACGACACCCAGGTCGCCTTTAACGTCACGCCCGCATTCGGGGAATCGGCCAGGTTCAACCTTGCTGCCGGCGAATCGGGAATCAAGCGGCACTTGGCGATGCTTACGGCTCACCGCTTTCCCACGGTCGGCATTCAGCTGCTGCATGCGCCCGTATTTCACGGTTACGGGATTTCGGTGGCAGTCGAGCTTGCCGGGCCGATTTCGCTCAACCATGTAGAGGCGGCGCTGGCGGGCGAACATGTGGATGTGGTGACGGCGGAGTCCGATCCGCCCACCAACCTCAGCGTTGCCGGACAGCCCGACATCCTGGTGCGCGCGCGTCCTTTCGATACAAAACCAGCCGAAACGTCGGGCTACTGGCTCTGGGCTGGCCTCGACAACCTGCGCTTCAGCGCTCTGAACGCCCTGGCCTGCGCTCTCGAACTGAAGCGGCTCCGGCCCCAGGGCGAAGTCCAGTAGTCCCTGCCCGACCTGCTTCCGAAGTTGACCAGAGGTTTTCCGGCCGCGGTTCGTCCTCAGCGGAGTGCGCCGGGAATTCGAGGGTCACTTTAGTGCCCCGCCCGGGCCGGCTGGTCACGTCAAAGAGCGCTGCGTCGCCATAGAGAACCTCCAGCCGCTCGCGCACGTTTTTCATTCCGATGCCGGTGCCCTGCAGCACACCGCTGGTATGGGTCCGTCCCGGGGCAATGCCCACGCCGTCGTCTTCGACCTCAATCACCAACCGTCCCCCCTGCAGGCGGCTGCGGAGCGTGATGGCGCCGCCGGCGATGCGAGGCTCCAGCCCGTGCTTGATGCTGTTCTCCACCAGCGGCTGCAACAGCATGCTGGGAACGGGAAGATCGAGCGTATTCGCGTCAATTTCCTTTACGACGCGCAGCTTGTCGACGCCGAAGCGGACTACTTCAATGCTGAGATAGTCCTCGGTTGTCGAAAGTTCCTCACGAAAGGGCACGAAGGAATCGTGTTCGCGCAGCATCTTGCGCAGGATGTTGGCCAGCTTTACGATCAGCTCCCGAGCCTGCTCGGGCCGGAAGCGGACCAGCGACGCAATGGAGTTGAGCGTGTTGAAGAGGAAGTGAGGATTGATCTGGCGCTGCAGCGCGTCCAGCCGCGCTTCCAGCAGCAGGCGCTTTTGTTCTTCGAGCGACTGCTCGATGCGGATGGCATTCCATATCTTGAGCGGGATGCCGACGACCATAGCCGAGCACGCCCAGATGGCAATGCGGATGATCCAGCGGTCCGACCGCAGCGCGAACAGCCGGTGGGGATACATGAGCGCCGTCCACTCCCGCAGCGCTTCGAGGGCGGCGATCAGCACGATGAGCAGAATCTGCCGGTCGATGCGCGGCTGGCGCAGCGTGCGGCGTACCCATCGATAGAGGCTAAGATCGATGAAAGGCGTAAAGGACCAGACTTCCTCTCTTTCCACGAAGCGGCCGAAGGTACCGGCGATGATGGCGACGAACAGCAGAAATGGCAGAGCGAAGAACTCGTGGTGCAGGATCGCCGGGAAAGCCAGCACCATGGCCCCAACCATGGCCGCCATCGGGCCCATCAGGATTCCCAGCAGGATGGTGGTTTCGAAGGAGATATCCGCTGCATAAAAGTTGGATACGCTGAAGCGTACCCATACTCCGAGGCCCAGCGGAATGCAGATGAATGCAATCAAACCGAGCGTCTGTCCGATGGTTCGGTCTTCGCGGAAGAGCAGGCTCTTGAAGACGCGCGAGCGGGCCAGCGCAGCCGATACAGCCGCGGCAATGCCCAGCTTGATCAACAGCGTAATCAGGATCAGCCGCGGTTCGAGCACGGTTTAAGCGTAACGCGGATGAGGCCGCGGCGATAGCGGGACGTGGTTACCCGCGGCGCAGCAGTGCGGTGTGCGGATAACCAGGAATCCGAGGCTGCGAGCAGAGGGCTTCTATAATCGAGCTATGCCGATCGCTTCGGTACACAAGGTGGCAGATGCCGATTTCCCCTCCCGCTGGGGGCAGTTCCGCATCCTCGGGTTCGAGGGGCTTTACGCCCCGGCTGACGAGGAGGAAGGCTGTAAGCCAATTGCAGAGAAGGAAGAAGCCGTAGCGCTGGTGATGGGTGACATCCGGTCGACACCCCCACTGGTGCGGATTCATTCGCAGTGTCTCACCGGCGATGTATTTCATTCGCTGCGTTGCGACTGTCGGCTGCAGCTGGAGCTGTCGCTCACGAAGATCACTGAGGCTGGTGCGGGCATCCTGATCTATGAGCAGCAGGAGGGCCGCGGGATTGGTCTGATGGCCAAGCTGCGTGCCTACGAACTGCAGGACCAGGGCTTTGATACCGTGGAGGCGAACCTGAAGCTGGGTTTCCAGGCCGATTGCCGTGAATTCGAGCTCCCCGCAGAGATCCTGCGGCAGATGGGGATCACCGCAGTGCGGCTGATCACCAACAATCCCGATAAAGTGGCTGCACTCGAAGCCGCAGGGGTGCGGGTAGTCGAGCGCGTCTCTGCCGAAGTTCCCGCCGAGGAGAGCTTTGAACAATACCTGCGGGTGAAGCAGGAAAAGATGGGCCACATTTTTGATTCGGTTGCTGCCCAGCAGACAAAGTGACCGCGGTGTCAGCTTTTGAGGCGGAGTTCATCACCTGGGTGTTTAGTCCCGGGAAGTGCCGTTTCCCACAAATCCTGCGCTCTGGCAACATGGTGTAGGTGCGTAAGCTGCGGCTGACGTCTGCGTCGGTAACGAGTGTGTGGAGGAGTTGAAGCGGCATGGCGAAGATAACTCTGATTTTTGCGGTCCTTCTGGTTGGGCTGGGACTGGTCGGCTACGTCGGCAGCGGCAGCCAGTATCCAACCGCGCTGATCCCTGCGTGGTTTGGCATTGCCCTGGGTATTTTCGGATTCCTCGCGATCAGCCCCAGCGAGGGCCGCCGCAAGCTCTTCATGCACATCAACGTTACCATTGGGCTGCTGGGATTCATCGGCGGCCTGGTAGAGGCCATTCGCGGGGCAGGGAAGCCTCCCATAGGCAATTTCCTCATTTCAGCCGAGACTTCCAAAGCGCTGCTCGCCGCGCTGATGTTCATTTATGTGCTTCTTTGTGTCCGCTCGTTCATCAACGCTAGGAGGCAGCCCGCAGCCGGTACCCGGTAGCCGTTAGCGGGCAGCAGGTCAGATGCGAATGGGAGCCGTGCCATCGATGAATGCGGAGCGCAGCGCCAGCCGTTCGGTGCGGGCGCGTGCCGGTGACCCTCCGAAGAAAAAAGCTGAACTCAAAAAGGTAATGCCGGAGATCTGGAAGCTGGTGCGGCCCCGGCGCTGGCTCCTGCTGCTGGGTATGCTGCTGGTCGCCATCAACCGGGTGGCCGGACTGGTGCTGCCCTTCCTCTCCAAGCCGTTTGTCGATCAGGTGCTGCGCAAACACCAGGCGAACCGGCTGGTGCCGCTGGTGATCGCGGTGTTTGTGGCGACGCTGATCCAGGCCATCACCTCCTTCTCGAATACACAATTGCTGTCTAAAGCGGCGCAGCGGATGATCGCCGAGCTGCGCCAGCAGGTGCAGCAGCACATCGGCCGCCTGGCAGTCAGCTTCTACGACGCAAACCGGACCGGCGTCCTGGTCTCGCGCATCATGAGCGATGTGGAAGGCGTCCGCAACCTGATCGGGACCGGGCTGGTGGAGTTTGTGGGCGGCATCATGACCGCGGTCATGGCGTTTATTTTTCTGCTGCACCGCAGTCCGCGGATGACGCTGATCGTCTTCTCGGTCATTGCGGTCTTTGTCTTCATCCTCCAGAAAGCCTTCAAGACCATCCGCCCAATCTTCCGGGAGCGGGCGAAGATCAATGCCGAAGTGACCGGGCGTCTGACCGAATCCCTGGGCGGCGTGCGCGTGGTCAAGGGCTATCACGCGGAGGAGCGCGAAGCCAGCGTTTTCACCGTCGGCGTGCTGCGGCTGCTCGACAATGTGATGAAGTCGCTGACCGCGACCAGCCTGCTCTCCATGGCCGCCACCACGGTGCTGGGCATTGTCGGCGGACTGGTCATGCTGCTGAGCGGCCACCTGTCGCTCACCGGGCAGATGGGCGTCGGCGATTACATCCAGTACACGATGTTCCTGGCCTTCATGATTGCGCCCGTCTTCCAGGTGGTGAATATCGGCACGCAGCTGACCGAAGCGGTTGCCGGCCTCGATCGCACCATGGAGATTCTGGGCGAGCACGACGAGTTCGCCGACCCAGCGCGCGTGAATACGCTCGGGGACATCGTCGGCGATGTGCGCTTCGAGGATGTGCGCTTCTCTTACGATCCCGAGAAGCCGGTGTTGCACGGCATTTCGTTCGAATCCCGTCCAGGCACAGTGACGGCGCTGGTGGGATCGTCAGGCTCGGGAAAATCGACCATCATCAGCCTGGTATGCGCGTTTCACACTCCCGACACCGGGCGCGTACTGGTCGACGATGTCGATCTCTCGACGGTGCGGCTCGACACCTACCGTTCGCAGCTGGGCGTAGTGCTGCAGGAGTCGTTTCTGTTCGACGGAACGATCCGCGAGAATGTGATGTTCTCGCATCCCGACGCGACCGAGGATGATTTTCTTGCCGCGTGTCGCATTGCGCGCGTCGATGAGTTTGCCGAGCGTTTTCCGGACGGATACGACACAATCGTGGGCGAGCGCGGCGTTAAGCTCTCGGGCGGCCAGCGCCAACGCCTCTCGATCGCGCGCGCAATCCTGGCCAGCCCGCGGATCCTGATTCTGGACGAGGCGACCTCCTCGCTCGATTCGGAGTCGGAGGCCATGATCCAGCACGGCCTGAGCTACCTGATGCAGGGGCGGACGACCTTCGTCATCGCCCACCGGCTGTCGACGATCCGGCGGGCAGATCAGATCCTGGTGGTTGAGGCGGGTCAGATCGTGGAGCGCGGCACGCACGCAAGCCTGTATGCGCTGGGCGGGCGCTACTACGATCTCTATACACGCCAGCACGGCCTCGAAGAGAATCTCTTCCTGGCGCCCGGCGAAGGGGACACCATCGAGCAGGAGACGAAATAGGTCAGCCTTCAGTTACGATGGCGTGGTGGAGAATGATCCATGCGCGCCGTGATTCTGATCCGGATCCTGGTGGGTTGGGTCTTCGTGTCGGAAGGGATTCAGAAATTTCTGTTTCCTGATGCTCTGGGCGCGGGCCGATTCGCAAAGATCGGCATTCCTTTGCCGCAGATGGCAGCGCCGTTTGTGGGCTTCGTGGAGATTATCTGCGGGGTGCTGGTGGTCCTGGGACTATTCACCCGGCTGGCGGCCATTCCGCTGCTGGCGGTGATTGGGACAGCGATCGCGACGACCAAGGTTCCGATTCTTCTGCACCAGGGCGTGTGGCCAATGCTGCATGAGGCGCGGGTGGATTTCAGCATGGTGCTGGGGCTGCTTTTCCTGCTGATCGCGGGGCCGGGTGCGATTTCGATTGATGGTGCGCGAAGGCGGGTGACGGCGTATCAGGCGGCGCGGGCCGAGAGGCGCGCAGCCAGCGAAGAACTCGTGCCCTCAAGGAGCGCGTCGCCAGCTAAACTGCTGGAATGATTCTCGAGATCGCCATTCTGAACATTCGCGCCGGGGAAGAAACCGCTTTTGAAGAAGCGGTGGCCAAAGGATCTCCACTCATTGTGCGCACACCCGGATATATTTCTCACGAGCTGCGCCGCTGCATCGAGACGAAAGGGCGCTATGTGCTTCTGGTTCGATGGGAGACGCTGGAGGCGCATACGGTGGGATTCCGCGAATCGGCGTCGTTCCCGGCGTGGCGGGCGATCATTGGACCATTTTTCGCGTCGGCTCCGCTGGTGGAACACTACGAGAGCGCCGGGGAATGGCCGGCGCCTCAGGGATGAAGGGCGGGCCGGTTTCTACTTCGAGATTTCCTCGAGGGTTGAGTCTGCGCGATTGATGGCATCGGTGAGGATGGTCATCTGGGATTGAGCGCGCGCCACATCCTTCGCGTCGATCGCTTCATTTACCCCGGGAATGACAACCGCGGCATAGCCGGTGTATTCGCCGGGCGCGTAGATGGTGTGCTTAAACCAGGGGCGGTTGGGCAGGCCCTGCTGGGAAAGAAAATCGCTCTCCACATCCCGCAGGTCATTGTTGAAGGTGCGGAGTTGCTCGGGCGAGTCGCCTGTCGCGCTTTGCTGCTCGCCCTTCACCTTTTCCGCAAGGCGCGTGAACTTTTCGGCTGCGACTTTGGCCGGCCCGAAATCGATACCGGTAAGGCCCGCCTCCTGCGCCTTCTTCTGTGCGTTGTCGAGGTAGGCTGAGAGTTCTTTGCCATACGTGACGTAGTCGTAGGGCAGGACATCGGTGTCGGCCATATGCAGGACCTGGAGGCCGAAGACGCGCGCCATCTCCTGCTCATAAACGAAATTCGGATCGGCGTTCATCACGAACCATGCGTAGTTGTCGAAGACCGAGTGGTAGACACCGTAAGGCCCTTCGGAGCCGACGTCGGTGGAAGGCACACCCAGATGCTGAATGAAGGGCGTGTAGTCGGAACCTGAACCAAGGTCGCCGATGCGCACATCATTGCCGATTTCAGCATTCACACGCCCGGCGTGCTCTTCCTGGGGTCCGTGGTGATGAGCGGCCTCGTCGGCCTCGTGCTTCTTCCACTGTTCGTAAACCGTGCCGCCTTTGGGACTGGGCACTTCTTGGGTGATCTGACGAATGAACTCCTTGAGGGACGGAACGGCGGAAGCGCCAAAATTGGGCCCGGCGACTCCCACATCGGTATTGAAATAGGCCACGGCATGGGCGAGCTGATCGGCGTGGTCTTCAGCCCACTCTGTAGAGCCAATGAGCCCCTCTTCCTCGGCATCCCAGCTGCAGAAAATTATGGTTCGCTTTGGTTTCCAGCCCTGTTGCAGCAGGGCGCCGATGCCATGTACGGCTTCGAGCATCTCGGCGGTGCCGCTGTTGGGGTCGACGGCGCCGTAGACCCAGGCGTCGCGGTGATTCCCGGCGACCACCCACTCATTGGGAAAGTCCGTTCCGGTGATTTTGCCGGTGACGTCCCAAATGGTGCGGTACTGGTAGTCCATTTTGAGAACCATGTGGACCTTCACGCCGGGGCCGAGGTGGTACGTGAAGGGCAGCGCGCCCTGCCATTCGCGGGGAGCGTCCGGACCGCCGAGATTTTCCAGAATGGGCGCTGCATCATGGTAGGACAGCGGCTCCGAAGGAATCTTCGGCATATTCGCGGCCTGCTCCGGCTTCAGCAGCTGGGAAGCAGGCAGGTCAGGGCGCGAGGCGACACCGGGGGTAAGAGCATCGCCTGGATACTTGAAGAGATACTGGACGGCTCCGCGCTGCACAGCAGTGGCCGGGCGCCAGGGGCCTTTCGGATAAGCATCGCCGCGGTAGTAGCCATCATCGGCGGGATCGGAGTAGATAAGAACGCCGGCGGCTCCGCGCTGTTGGGCGATATAAACTTTGACTCCGCGGAAATTACTGCCGTAGCGGCAGATGACAATCTTGCCCTTAACGTCGACGCCCAGCTCGCCGAGCTTGTTGAAGTCATCCGGCCCGCAGTAGTTTCCGTAAACGACTTCCGCGGTAATGTCGGCGGAAGGCGAGGAGCCATTGAAGGCAGGAGTCACCCGCTTGTCGTCCTGGTAAGCATCATTCGAAACATGCTCCGGCACAGGACCGCTCATCAGCAGCTTGCCGTCGGCGTCGTACGCCTTCACGCTGACTTCTTTGGGCATGTTGAGCCAGGCCTTGTAGGGGACAATGGCGGTTTCGAGCCCGGCCTCCCTGAATTTCCCAGCCACGTACTCCGCGGTCTTGTAGTCCTCGGGAGAGGCGGCAATGTGCGGCTCTGCGGTCAGGATCTTCAGCTCCTCTCCCGCGAGCTTCGCGTCGGGCACTGCGAGGAAAGTCTGGTCCGTCTTTGCTTCTTCGGCAGCGAAATTCTTATAGCCAAAGACCTCTGACGGAGGGGCAGGCACCTGAGAGGCAGTCTCGGCGGCGAAAATGGCGATGGCAGCAGCAAAGAAGGAAGCGAAAAGGAGTGTACCGCGCGATGGAATCAACAGGCTGCTCCTTGGAGTTGGGGATCAGAATTCCAAAACGGGCTGGAAGATTGGAAGACCCAGATTAACATCGGGGCGGCGCAGATCGGATCTGTGCCGCCCCTCAGGCGGTTGATGAACCGCAGGCTAAACGGCTTAGGCAGCTGCCACCGGCTGGCCGCAGTGGGAGCAGCGCCGCGCTGCGAGGGGAATGTCGGACAGGCACTCGGGGCAGGGGCGCGTGGTCGGCGGCGCGGCTTTGGCGGGCTGGAACTTCCTGAGCAGCGCGTTGATCGGAAGCACAAAGAAGAAATAAACAGTGGCGGCAATGAGCAGGAAGGAAATGACGTCGTTCAGGAAATTGCCGATGGTGAATTTGCCGCCGTGCAAAGTGAACACAATGCTGGAAAAATCAGGCTTCTCGACGATGGCGGCGATAAGCGGGTTGATGACGTTCTTCACCAGCGAGTTGACGATGGTGGTAAAGGCAGCACCGATGATGACGGCGACGGCGAGATCGATCACATTGCCGCGCAGGACAAAGTCACGAAAACCTTTCAGCACGGTAGCTCTCCCAGGATTGGAATTGGTCTCGAATTATAGATGCGGACGATTATGGCGTAACCGGAAAAGCAGGAGCTCCGGCCGTGAAGGAATCCTCGGTCAGAAGCTGAACTCCTCGTCCTCCTTCACTACCGTTCCTACCCGCGGCCCCTCAGACGTATGCAGGCCCCACGCCATCCGCGGCGTATTGTGCGCGAGGCCGAAGCGGCCGTCGGGCGCCAGCAGGATGATGCCGCCATGACCGCCGAGGCGGCGGTGGAGATAGGCCATGGCCTCGGGCGCAACCTGCTCGGGGGAACCACCGCTCTGCACCCGATCGCAGGCCCATTTGCCGAGAACCAGCTTCATGATCGGCTCGCCCCAGCCGGTGAGCGAGGCGGCGGCGCTGGCATTATCGGCATAGCAGCCGCAGCCGATCAGCGAGGAGTCGCCTACGCGCCCCGGCGCTTTATTCAGGGTGCCACCCGTGGAAGTGCCGGCAGCGATCCGGCCCCGACTGTCGAGAGCAATGGCGCCTACGGTGTCGTGGGAGGAGTGGCGAGGATCGTAATCCTGGGTGATGTCTCCGGAGAAGGTGAGGTCGGGCCAGCCAGCTTCGGCGCGAGCCTGCGCTTCGGCAAGGCGGCGGCGCTCGCGATCGAGGATTAATTCGCTGTTGTCGATGAGAGGGAGGCCGTGCTCCTCAGCAAAGCGTTCCGCGCCCTCGGCAACGAAATAGCAGTGTGGGCTCTTGTCGAGAACCAGGCGAGAGGCCTGAATGGGATTGCGGATGCGCTCCACGCAGGCGACGCCGCCCGCGCGGAGGGTGGCGCCATCCATAAGCAGAGCGTCCAGCTGAACGCGGCTGTCGCGCGTGAGAAAACTGCCGCGGCCGGCGTCGAACGCCGGGTCGTCTTCGAGGACCGTAACGGAAGCCTCAACGGCATCGAGGGCTGAGCCTCCCTGCTCGAGAAGCCGCCACCCCTCCTGGAGGGCATCGAAGACCCCCTGCTCATGGGCTTCGAGCAGGTCGGCCGGGATATCCCAGGCGCCGCCGTGAATCAGGAGAATGGGAGATCGATTCATAAGGTGCGGAAAGAGGATTGTAACGTCCTGCAGGGACAGCCTGTCGCGACTATCCCAATCTGGTACCGGATCGGCTTTCGGCTCACCCGCTCTGCTGCCCTGCCGATAAGAAGGACAAGCATGAGCGACTCGCCCACAGGAGCAGAGAAGAGACAGGCGCCCCGCTACAACTGTCCCGGCGATGCGGAGATCGTGGTGCCTGGGCGGGGGCTGCGTTACCCCGGCCGAATCGTGGACCTGAGCGTCGGTGGCTGCTTTATCGAAACCACCTGCCGCCTGGAACGGGGTACCTCCGTGGAACTGTGGATGAGCGCGCGAGGGCTCCCCCTGCGCCTGGCTGCGAACCTCATTGTGCGTCGACCGCATGGAATAGGATTTCGCTTTCAGGGAGTCGTGGCCCGGAAGCTGGAACTGATCCGGATACTGATCGCTGAGCTGGAAGAGGAGCAGAGCGGGCGGGGCATCGGGACAGAAGCGTCAAAGGAAAAGGATTGCACCGTACCCGTCAGTGCCGACAGGAGGCCGTCGAAGTGCGGCTTCGCTGCGTGGCTGCGCTCATTCGGAAAGATGAACTGGATCAGGGGATGGTTAGATTGATGGTATTGGAAGGGCCGCTTTCGACGCCTGATTTATCGACACTGGTTACGACATAGTCATACGCTGTGCCGCCTTCTACTGTGGTGTCGGTCCAGGTAGGATCCGCATCGAGAGCGTTGTTCAACAACTGGTAGTGCGATGCTCCACTGCCTGAGCGATATACGTTGTAGCCGATGATAGGATCGCTGCTGCTGTCCGGAATGTCCCATGAAAGATCGACCTGGTACGAGACCGTGGGAGGCGGAGTCGGGTTGCCGGAGGTAGACGTGTGGGCAGGAGCGGAGGAAGTGAGTGCTCCGCACCCGGAGAGCGCGAGGCAGGCGGACAGGGCGCCGGCAAAGTGCAACAGCCGGCGAGTGCGCAGAAGGCGTGACGGCGCAGCAGCGCTCAGAATTTTAAGTCGAAGATGCATCACAGGCAGAGCAAAGTTTCAGGATCCAGCTGCAACTGCAATTTGGTGGCTATCGTATTTCGTGACGTTTGCTGGCGTCAGTGTAACTTTAGACCGGGCTTTTAACTTACCCGTTCGTGTTAGTGTGTTGTAACTTTCGTGGTGCAGTTAACCAGACGCTGGTCATGCATGCGTATCCCGGGGTAACTGACCATCCTCTTATATCGGCTTGTAAGTGTGATGGCATCACCTGCGCCGTCGGCCGGCAGGTGTGCGTGTGCGGTGCCGATCGATTTGCGACAGTTCATCCGGGACCGTGGATGTCACTGCGTGTTCGGTGCGGGCGTCAGGGTCAGTTTGCAGCATATGCGATCGAGGGACGATCGCGAGATAGCCGCGTGCCCATCTGTTCGACCACGAACGCAGCTGACCTGTGCTATATAGTCCAGAGTAAATTGGCAGCTCGATTTGCAGCTGCTCCGGAGGCGCATGAAGGCTTCGCGCAGGGAATTTCTGGTTCAATCGACGCTGAGCACGCTGGCAGTCGCCGGCAGCACGCTGAGAGCGCAGCAGGCGCTGCCGAATCAGCAGATGCCTAATCAGGAGCCAGGTGCGCCGCCGGGGCAACCGCCGGCGTTTGCAACCGCGCCGGCAGTGGGGCCGGAGGTTTCGCCGGGAATCTTCGTCGAAGCGGAAAAGCTGGTGCGTGTGGAAATGACCGAGGCCGAGCGAGCCGAGGCCGCGCAGAGTTGGCGCCAGGCGATGGCTCCGCTGTACGAGCGGCGCACCGGGCCGCGCAAAGTGGAGTTGGGGCCGGAGGATGCTCCCTGGTCGCTGATTCGCACGGTCCAGCCGGGAGTATCGGCGGGGCCGGAGCGGGATCGTTTTGTGCGGGGAAACACAAACCCCGGACCCCTGCCGGAAAGTGACGAGGACATCGCGTTTGCGTCGGTAAGCCGCTTGTCCCGATGGATCGAGAGGAGCCAGCTTACGTCACAGCGGCTGACACAAATCTATCTGGAGCGGCTGCGGCGATTCAATCCACAGCTGCGATGCGTGATCACGCTGACCCCAGACCATGCGCTCGAGCAGGCGCGCCGAGCGGATGCGGAGATTGCCGCGGGGCAGTATCGCGGGCCCCTGCACGGAATTCCGTGGGGCGCGAAGGACCTGCTGGACACGGCGGGAATTGCGACGACGTATGGAGCGGAGCCGTTTCAGCATCGGGTACCGGAGAAGAATGCGGCAGTAGTGGACCGGCTGAATTCGGCGGGTGCGGTGCTGGTGGCGAAGCTGAGCATGGGCGCATTGGCGCTGAACGATATCTGGTTCGGTGGGCAAACCATGAATCCGTGGCTGCTCGAGGAAGGATCGTCCGGATCGAGCGCCGGGCCGGGCGCGGCGACGGCTGCGGGGTTGGTGGCCTTTGCCATCGGAAGCGAGACCGGCGGCAGCATCGTGAGCCCTTCCATGCGCTGCGGAGTGACGGGACTGAGACCGACGTTTGGGCGGGTGCCACGCACAGGGGCGATGACCTTGTGCTGGTCACTCGACAAGCTGGGGCCGATGGCGCGGAGCGTGGAAGACACGCTGCTGGTGCTCGAGGCGATCACCGGGCCGGATGCCGGCGATCTGGACTCGGTGCCGAGCCGTTTGAACTTCGATGCGGACGCGTCGGTGCGTGGGCTGCGGGTGGGATATTTCCCGCAGTGGATGAAGGAGGCTCCGGCAACGGAGGTGGATCGGGCGGCGCTGCAAACGGTGGAGCAACTGGGGATGGCGCCGGTTGAGGTCTCGATTCCGGACTGGCCGTATGATTGCCTGGATGTGATCCTGTTCGCGGAATCGGCGGCAGCTTTTGAGGATCTGACGCTGAGCCATGGAGTGGATAAGCTGAAGATGCAGGTGCCGGATGCCTGGCCGAATATGTTCCGGCAGTCGCGGTTCCTCTCGGCGGTGGACTACGTACAGTCGGACCGCATGCGGCGGCGGGTGGCGAATGAGATGGCGCGGGTGTTCACGCAGGTGGATCTTTTGCTCGTGCCGTCGCTTCGAGACGAAATGCTGACGCTGACGAACTTTACGGGGCATCCCTCGTTGACGCTGCGGGCGGGGTTTGTGAAGGTGTCGGAAGCGCGGAGCGACTGGGCGCCTGATCCGGTGCATCCATTGCCGAAGTTTTCGCCGCCGCGGAGAGTGCCGCATGGGGTGACGCTGATCGGGCGTCCTTTTGAAGAGGGGCGTCTGGGCGAGGTCGGCATGGCGCTGGAACGGACCTTTGGGGTAGTGGAGGAGCGGCCGGCGGGCTTCTGAATGTGCGAACGAAGGCCCGGTCCGATGAAATACGAGCCGCCCCTCCGTTTTCCTCGTTTCCTGACGAGAGGAAGGCCCGAGACGGCCGCGCCCGGACACGCAACTGGAAATATATCAGTAGAGGGCCGGAACCAATCGGCCAGAGCGGGGTTTTATCGTTCAGTACTCCATCCGCTCGCTGCTTACGAACTGGAAAATCAGCGAGATAGCGTGGAGGCGGGGTCCAGGGAACCGGATGTACGGGGCTCGACCAGGCCGCTGGAGCCAGGGAGGATGTATGAGGTCTCGCGCGTTCCTGAACCCACGCTGGGCGGCCGGATCCGATCAGAACCAGGCAGCAGGCGGAGAAAAGAAGCGGATTTTGAGCGTGAGCTGGCGCCGTGCCGGTCTCGCGGTCGGACTCAGCCTGCTGCTGATACCCCTGTCCGAAGCAGATCTGTTTGCACAGCAGGCGCCGTATTACCCACCGCCTGAATACGACCAGCAGCAGCCTTATCCCAGCCAGCAGCAGCCCTATTATCCTCAGCGGCAGCAGGATCCGGGCTATCCGCAGCAACAGCCGGATTACTCCCAGCAGCAGGATTATCCTCAGCAGCAGGAGCCCCAGGCGGCCTATCCGGATGCGGGACAGGAATATCCGCAGCAGGATTACCATCAGGCGCAGACTGCGCCCGGTGACGAGTACCCGCAGCCGCAATATGCTCCGCAGCAGCCGCTGGCTCCTGAGCAATTGCAGCAGATGGTGGCGCCGATTGCGCTTTTCCCGGATGGCCTGCTCGCGGAGGTACTGGCGGCCGCGACCTATCCTTTGCAGATCACCGAGGCAAATCAGTGGCGTCAGGCCCAGGGCAATGCCTCTCCGGATCAGATCGCCTCCGGAGCCAATATGCAGGACTGGGATCCGAGCGTGAAAGCGCTCGTCGCATTTCCGCAAGTGCTGTCAGAGATGGCCCAAAGTCTTCAGTGGACGACTGATCTCGGCAACGCTTACTACAACCAGCCGCAGGATGTGATGTCGGCGGTTCAAACCATGCGGCAGCGTGCAAGGGCGGCCGGGACACTCGAGAGCACTCCGCAGGAGACGGTAACCCAGGATCAGGGGTATGTGGAGGTCGCGCCCGTCAATCCCCAAGTCGTCTATGTGCCTCAATACAATCCGTGGGCGGTGTACGGTCAGCCGGTTGCACCGTATCCTGGCTTCTCTGCGGGGGCGGAGTTTGGCTCATTCGTTGCCGGAGCCGTGGTGGGCGGACTGGTCGCGCCGGTGGTCTTCGGGGCCGGTATGGTTATGAGCGCGTTCGCTCATATGGCGTGGGGATTCTTTGGCTGGGGCCTTGGGTGGGGGAGCGGCGCGGTTTTTTACCACGGCTACGGCTACTATCCGCACAGCCTGAGCGTGCACGACTGGGGACTGGCGCGGGGAGGGCCGCGCTACTTCGGTCGATTTGACCGGGCCGGTGGGTATTACGGCCATGGCGGCTCCTACGGACGAGGCGGTTACTACGGCCGGGGTGGCGAGTATGCGCGCGGCGGGTACGGCAATGCCTGGGGGCGTGGTGGCGCCGCCTACGCCAGGGCGGGTGTTGGCCAATATGGGCGTGGATTCACTGGCAATCGCGGCGTGGAAGGATTCCGCGGCAGCCAGTACGGCGGCTACGGACGAAATACGCAGGCCTATAACCACATGCCGACGTTCAATACGCGCAGCTACGCGCGTCCGGGCGGGTCGTTTGGCGGCGCCTACGGGCGGCCTGCCAACAACTATGGCTCAGGCAGCTATGCAAGGCCCGGTTCCGGAGGCTATGCGCGTACACCGAACTTTGGCGCGGGAAGCTACGGGCGCAGTGGATGGGGCACGGCCAGCCGCGGCTTTGGCATGACTGGGCAACAACCCCGAGTGGGAAGCAGCGGGACGATGCAGGCGTATCGCGGAGGTTCCTTCGGTGGCTTCAACCAGGGCTACCGTGGCTCTTCGCCCAGTTTCCGGCAGCCGAGCTTCTCCAGCGGCGGTTTCAGGGGACACTCGTCATCGCACGGATTTGGTGGCTACTCCGGAGGGCACTCGGGAGGCTTCTTCGGAGGTGGGCATTCCGGCGGAAACTTCGGCGGAGGTCATGGCGGCCATTTCGGTGGAGGCGGCGGCCACTTCAGCAGTCACGGCGGAGGCGGCCACTTCGGTGGCGGCGGTCATAGCGGCGGGCACCACCGCTAACGGCAAAACAGAAGGCCCGGACCAGCGCGGTCCGGGCCTTCGCACTTGAGGGCCACGCGGTTCGATGAGGAGTAAGGGTCCGTTTCATCTGTGACCGGGCCAGCCGTTCTTCAATTTCCGACCCAGCTCACAACCTTCCATGGATGCTTTCGTCGAAGCGCCGTCAGGCTCTGGTTAGAATGGGCCTAAGGGTGAGCAAGTGTGAACCGTGGCATATTTGTCGGGCTGTCGACCATCGATGTTATCTACGGCGTAGCGAGCTTCCCCGCGCCCAACTCCAAGGTTATGGCGCAATCCCAGGATGTATTCGCAGGCGGCCCCGCTACGAACGCAGCCATCACTTTTGCTCACCTCAGTGGTGAGGCGACACTGGTAACGGCCTCGGGGCGGCATCCGCTGACGAGCCTGGTTCGCGACGACCTGCGAAGTCATTCTGTTCATTTGATTGACCTGCATCCTGAGTTTGATGAAGTTCCGGTGATTTCATCGATCTTTGTGAACAGCGCAGGCGAGCGGAATGTGATTTCAGCCAACGCTGCTCGCATGGGTGAGATTCCGGTTTCTGTGGATGACCTGATTTGCCAAGAGGCTGCAATCCTGCTGGTAGACGGTCATTACATGCAGGCGTGTCAGTTCTGGGCGCGCACGGCGCAGGCTCGCGGCAAACAGGTAATCTTCGACGGCGGAAGCTGGAAGCCGGGAACGGAAGAATTGCTGGGAATGGTGGATACGGCGATCTGTTCGGCTGATTTCCGGCCGCCAGGATGCTCGACGCCCGAGGATGTTCTCAGCTACCTCAGCGCGTGCGGAGTAAGAAGGATCGCAATCAGCAACGGCGGTGCGCCCATCCAATACCTCAATGAGGAAACACGATGCTCGGTCGGGGTGCCACAGGTTGAGCTGGTCGACACCACCGGTGCCGGCGATATTTTGCACGGTGCGTTTTGCTACTACGCCGCGGGTGGGCGCGATTTTGTGGAATCGCTCCGAGCTGCGGCGGAGTTGGCAAGCGAGTCCTGCCGATTTCGCGGTACTCGCGGCTGGATGAACATCGCGAAGCCATTCCCCCGGTGACTTCTCTGGTTATCCAGGCAGCTTTGGGTGCAGCTTCTCGAATCCAGTTGCCTGCTGATAAGCGCGCGCCAGGGCGCAGAGCTTTGCATCCTGATAGTGCCCCGCGAGGAACGTAATACTGACCGGTGTGCCCGGGCCGCCGATTTGATCGTCATCTCCGGCATCAACGGCTGGTGGCTGCGGCGCATCGTTGCCGCGAAGCCCATTCGGCACAATCACCGCGGGATGCCCCGTGAGGTTGGTCACCACTAACTGCAGGCTGTTGGTGGACGCAACAATCACGTCAGCCTGTTCGAAGAGCTTCGACGTTTCACGGATGGCGAGAGAGCGGGCACGGTTGAGCTGAATGTATTCGACGGCGGGGGTGAAGCGGGCCACACGGAAGATGTTGGGCCAGTCGTCGGGACTCTGCTCGGTGAGGAGCTTGTCGCGACCGGTGGTGGTGAGCTCGTCGAAGGCGGCGGCTGCTTCAGCGTTGAGTCCTGCGACCATCGGCCCGTAGGGCATGTGCGGCAGGTCCAGCGCGATCAGATTGACGCCCATGGACCGCAGCTTATCCAGCGCGGCGAGGTCGTATTTGCGGTCGTAGGCACGCCGGGCTTGGGACACCGCCTGCTGTTGTTCGCGGCGCTGGCGCTGCTTTTTCTCCTCCGCAGTTTCGTTGGCAGGAGGCTTTTCGGGCGAAGCTTGCTGGTCGGCCTCGAAGCTCTGTTTCAGGTAACCGACCCGCAGAGCCTTCCAGTCGAGTTCGGCGTTCCAGTTGAAAGCGGCATCGTGGACGGACAGATCATTGCCGTCGGGACCGTAGATCGCGTTGAGCACCGCTGCGCAATCTTCGACGGTGCGGCAGATCGGTCCAAGCTTGTCCATGGTCCAGCTCAGCGCCATCGCGCCGGTGCGCGGAACGAAACCGAAGGTCGGACGCAAGCCGGTCACTCCGCAGCGCGTGGCTGGCGATGAGATCGATCCCAGCGTCTCCGATCCAATCGAAAATGCTACGCATCCCGCAGAAGTCGCCGAGGCTGGTCCGGCCGAGGAGCCGCTCGAGCCCTGTTTGAGATTCCAGGGATTGCGCGTGCGGCCTCCGAACCATTTGTCGCCCATGGCGAGCGCGCCGAGGGTTAGCTTCGCGACCAGCACGGCTCCAGCCGCATCGAGGCGCTTCACCACCGCAGCGTCCTCATCGAGGGTCTGTTTTTCGAACCCGCCCGCGCCCCAGGTGGTCGGGTACCCTTTCACCGCAAGCAGATCTTTCGCGCCCCATGGCAGTCCATGCAGCGGGCCCCGGTACTTCCCTCGAGCGATGTCGGCGTCTGCTTCGCGAGCCTGGGCGAGGGCGCGCTCCTCCGTCAGCGTGATAACGAAATGCAGCATCGGATCGTAGCGCCTGAGCCGCGCCAGATACATCTGCGTGAGCGCCGTCGACGAAACTTTGCGGCGCCGGACGAGATCGCCGAGCTCCATTGCGGAGGCAAAAGCCAGATCTTCGAGATTCGTGGGCACGGTGAGGCCAGCCGGAGCGCGGCTATAGACCGGCTCCCTGCGTTGCGTGTCAACGGTGGCGCCCGGCGGAAGAGGGTCGAAGACGAAAGCCGGAGCCACGCTGTTGGGCAGTTGCAGCTTGCGGATCTTTGCGTAGCCTTCGCGCTGCTCGTTGAGCCCGTCGAGCATGGCCTGCCGGTACTCGGGCGGAATGGTGATGCCTGCAAGTGCCGCGGCCTGATCGATCATTTCCGGAGTGATTTTGGGAAGAGCCGGAACCGTATCGCCGCTCGCCTGCGCGGGAGCCGAAGTCTCGGCCTGTGCTGCCAGCGTGTACAGCGCGCCAGGAAATAGGGTGGAAGCGAGACCGAAGCGGCCGGTGACGGACAGGAACTCTCTGCGATCCAGAGCCATGAAGGACAGAGTAACGGGAAGAGTGACTGAGGAAAAGTTGGAAGACCTGACCAGTCACTACTCCGCCAGACGGGTGGTGAATGGACAAAAAAGGCCGCGATATGCACGTTCCAATGTGCACACCGCGGCTACGGAAGGTTCACTGCTCGAAGTACAGGAGTACCGGTTCAACGTTTGCAGAATCGACTTCAATGGCGAAAACCTGCGATGGGCTGGCTACCCAAAGGGCGATCGTTTTGCCAGAGGGCGCGGTCAGGGTCAGCGTTCCGCGGCCCTCGTTCAAAGAACTCGATACGCTGTAGCCGCCCGCGAGCGCTTGCGCGGAAACCATTGCCGAGCTTTGGCTGATGTCCTCGATGCCCTTCATCGCGCTTCTGCCGTCGAAGTTGCCTACACCCGAGTCAAGTGTCGAGGACGTCACCAGCGGCTCGCCTGAGCCGAGCACGTACGTTCCGAGAATGTCGGCACTGGAGAAAGGTGCTGCCGTCGACTGCGGATCCAGCTCACCCATCTCCACGTCGGCCGAAGAGATGTCCATTAAAAAGGCATGATTCGGCGCGATGGCGTAGAGATCCCACGTTCTTTCGTGTCCGTCGGAATCGTCAAGATTCAACGCTCCCGGACCGTTGACTTCGATCGCATAGCCTCCAGTGAGGACATTCCCGGTGGTTACCGCTCCTCCGGTGTTCTCATCGAATTCAACCAATGGTTGAGAATCGCCGCTGTTGAAGACGACACGTCCTGCCGTGACCTTCGTGACGCCGCCGTTCTCCCCACTCATACCGAACACAGTTGGCCCGTTGAAATTCGAAGTCAGGAACGGTGCACCGGACTGCAATTCAACAGGACCGCTGAAGATAGGATTGTTCGAGCTCAGCGGATCGATCGAAACCAGGAACAGCTTCTGCGCCGAGACCACGTAGAACGCGAAGCGGAACGAGCCGCCGGCGAAGCCCGGGATACTCAGGTCGAGAATGCCGCGGCTGGTGCTCTCCACGCGGTCGATCCCGTTGAAGGATGCATAGGTGGGAGCCACGATGCCGCCGTCGTTTACATCCATGCTTCCGCCGAAGATCGAGCCGGAACCGTCCAGATCGATAATGCCCAGAGCTCCAATGCGATTGCCCGCGCTGTCTTTGCCGGCCAGACTGAGCACGTAAGCACCCTTCAGCGCGGAAATCGTGAATGCGGAGGAATCCTGCGCCTCGAACCGGCCCGAACCGCGAATTCCGGTGCTGTCGAACTCGATGAACCCTCCGCCGGTTGCAGTAACGTTGAGCGCGAAGCGGAAGGTCTGGGTTCCCGTGGCACTCGAGAAGGTCATCGTGCCGCGGTTATCGCTGCCCAGCTGATACGTCCCGGTGAACGAGACGTCTGTTGCAGGGCCAGCGTTGCTGTTGATGTCTTCAACACCGGCCACGAGACTTCCGTCTCCATTGGCAGTGAAAGTTCCGGCGGACTGATAGATACCACTGCTGTCGAGGCCATTGAACTGGAAGGCATACTGACCAGCCAGCTTGGCATTCTCTTTGCCCACCAGCGCGACGGTAGCCGACGCAGACTGGTTCAGGTCGATCTGAGCGGAGGCCTTGATGATCACCGCCGCCGGAGTCGGAAGTGTGGAAGGCGCGGTGTACAACCCTGCCGGGGTGATGGTTCCACAAGTCGACCCGGAGCAACCGGCGCCACTGACGCTCCAGTCAACCGCGGTGTTTGTGCTGCCGGCGACGATTGCCTGGAACTGCTGCTGACCACTGATTGCCATGATGGCCGTGGCAGGAGAGATGCTCACGTGCACCGCAGAAATAACCGTCACAGTCGCCGAAGCAGATTTGGTCGTATCGGCGTCGGAGATAGCCTTGACGGTGACCTGTGCAGGACTGGGAATGGCCGACGGAGCGGTATAGAGACCCGTGGAGGTGATGGTGCCGCAGGCACTTCCTGAGCAGCCGGAGCCCGAGAGCATCCAGCTCACACTGATGTTCGGCGTGTTGCTCACGGTTGCCGTGAACTGTTGATGCTCGCCTACAACGACCTCCACGGCTGCGGGTGAAATCTTAACCGACACAGCTGGCAGGATGGTTACGGTCGCGCTCGCCGACTTACTGGAATCGGCAACAGAAGTAGCCTTCACCGTTACCTGGGCGGGACTGGGAACCGCGCCCGGAGCGTTATAAAGGCCAGTCGAACTGATAATCCCGCAGGCTGCTCCGCTGCATCCGGATCCGGAGACGCTCCATGTCACGCTTGTATTGGAGTTGCCGGTTACGCTGGCACTGAACTGCTGGTGAGCGCCGGCCACGACGCTGGCGCTGGTCGGGGAGATGGTTACCCCCACCGGCGGGATGATCGTAACCGTGGCGGCCGCAGACCGGCTTGAATCCGCTACTGAGGTCACTTTGACCATGACCTGTGCCGGGGACGGAACGGATGCCGGGGCCGTATACAGGCCGGTCGATGTGATCGTGCCGCAGGTACTTCCACTGCAACCGCTGCCGCTGACACTCCAGGTGACGCTGTTGTTGGAGGTGCCGCTTACACTGGCCGTGAACTGCCGATGCTGACTGGTGGTAAGCGTAACAGCGGTCGGCGAGATGGTGAGTGTGATCGGCGGGACCAGGGTCACCACAGCTGTGCTGGACTTCGTCGGATCGGCGCTTGACGTAACGGTAACGAAAACCTGAGCAGGAGTCGGAACCACAAAGGGTGCTGTGTAGAGCCCGGTGGAACTGATGGTTCCGCACGAAGCGCCCGTGCATCCGCTGCCAGACACACTCCAGGAAACCGCGGTGTTGGTGGTATTCGTCACGGTAGCGGAGAATTGCTGTGTCGAGTCAAGGACTACCGTTGCCGAGCTTGGGGAAATACCGATCTGGATTGGACCGACAATCGTCACCTGCGCGTGGCCCGATTTAGAGCTGTCGGCGACTGAAATCGCCGTCACGGTAACCAGACCAGGCTTTGGCACTGTAGCCGGAGCTGTATAGAGGCCACTGGAACTGATGGTGCCGCACGCAGCTGCCGTGCAACCGCTGCCTGCCACACTCCAGGTCACGGCCTTGTTGCTCGTATTGGCGACAGTTGCTGTGAACTGCTGATGTGTTCCCGTTACCACCTGCACACTGGCAGGGGATATCGTGACTGCAACAGGTGCCGTAATGGTGACCGAAGCCGTTGCGGATTTAGCAGGATTGGCAACGGACGTCACGGTGACAAAGACAATACCCGGACTCGGAACCGCCGAAGGTGCTGTGTAGAGTCCCGCGGTAGTAATCGTGCCGCAGGCGGATCCGCTGCACCCCGTCCCGGAGAGGCTCCAGGTGACCGCTGTATTCGTGGAGTTGGCGACGGTTGCCGTGAACTGCTGCTTCGCCCCGACAAGCAGCTCGACTGCGGTCGGCGATATGGTGATTCCCAGTGGCGGAACAATCGTTACTGTGGCCGTTGCGGACTTGGAGGTATCCGCAACCGAAGTCGCGGTGACCGAGATTTTGGCTGGATTTGGGACAGCGGAGGGAGCGGTATAGAGTCCCGTTGTGGTGATCGTTCCGCAGGCAGACCCGCTGCATCCGCTGCCGGAAACACTCCAGGTGACCGCCGTGTCGGTCGTATTGGCGACGCTTGCAGTGAACTGCTGATGGGCACTCGTAACCACATCGACAATGGCGGGCACGATGCTCACGGCGACCGGCGCGAGCACCGTCACGGTGGCTGTAGCCGATTTGCCCGGATCGGCGACCGATGTCGCAGTCACTGAAACCTGGGCGGGATTGGGAACCGCGGATGGTGCTGTATAGAGGCCGGCCGTGGTGATGGTGCCGCACGAAGACCCGCTGCATCCGCTGCCGCCGAGGCTCCATGTTACGGCGGTATTCGATGTGTTGCTGACAGTAGCGGTGAACTGCTGATGCGCGCCGGTGAGCAGCTGGGCGCTGGTGGGAGAAATGCCGACTGCGACCGGCGGCAGGACTGTGACGGTAGCAGTCGCTGATTTCGTTGAATCAGCCACCGAAGTTGCCGTTACAAACACCTGGGCAGGCTTGGGAACCGATAACGGTGCAGTGTACAGGCCTCCGCTGCTGATAGTGCCGCAGGCGGAGCCGGCACAACCGGATCCGCCAAGGCTCCAGGTGACGGCCGTGTTGGAGGTGTTGGATACGGTCGCAGTAAATTGCTGCTGTTTCCCGGCTACGACACCAGCGGATGTGGGCGACACACTGACTGCCACCGGTAAGGCGATCGTCACCGTGGCCGAGCCAGACTTCGAGGGATCGGCGACGGAGACGGCCTGCACCGTAACCTGAGAGGAACTGGGCAGGCTTGCGGGCGCGGTATATAAGCCGGATTGGGAAATGCTTCCGCAGCCCGAACTGGAGCAGGATGAGCCACTCAGCTTCCAGGTAACATCGGTGATGGTTGTCCCCGAAACAAACGCAACAAACTGCTGCTGCTGGCCGACGAGAATTTTGGCGGTTGACGGAGAAACACTGACAGCAACATCGGAGGATGTGCCGACTATGACCGCGGCGCTCGCCGATGCCGAAAGATCTGCCAATGAAGTCGCAGTTACGGTGACAACATTGGGATTGGGAGCGGTGGCAGGGGCCAGATAGAGTCCACCACTGGTGATCTGGCCGCAGGCGATACCGACGCAGTTAACTCCAGTAAGGCTCCAGATAACTACGTTATTGGTGGTTCCATTGACAGTCGCGGTGAACTGCGTCTGTCCCCCCGGCTGTACCTTCACGGATGTAGCGGAAAGCGAGACAGAAACCGATGCATGGCTAAGGGATGGGGAAAGAAAAGCTGAAAGAATGGCGCACGCGACGGTTAAGATGCGCTTCATCGGATCTCCGCCTGAAACTACCGGTTGCTCGTCCCTGCGAACGAGTGAAAGGTTTCTGGACCGAGATCCACTTGCACAAGAGCGGCGCTGCACTTCGGTGGAACTCACCTGACTGACGGTCAGGCGCGAGTTGTATTCCGCCCGACGGTCCTGCGGGAAACAATTGCACCATGCAGGGGGGCGGGGCGCAATAATGCAATTGGTCTAGCCCACATTGAGGACACGAATGGCTGCCCGGCGCTGTCGCGCAGGCTATCTCGAATCCTCACAAAAAGCGGCGCCCGTCTCCCACCGGCGCCTTCGCCTCTCCTGCTCGCACGACGGGAGAGGCGGATCGCAGATCCCTATTCGCTTCCTCCACAACCGCAGATTCCCTGACCGCTCCCCAGTTGCTGAATGAATGCGCATTGTGCCTGGAGCGCAGCTGAGGAGGTTGCGCTCAGCGCCGAACTGGAGAATGGATCCTCCGCAGTGGACGACTGTCCGGATTTCGGTGCAGGCAGATGAGTGGACCACGCCACTACGATCCCCGCCGGGGTAACAGAAGATGCGTTACACCCGCCGCTGGTGGCCTGGACCCCGGGCACGAGCATGACCGTACCGGTCTTGCTGGTGACGCCGGTCAGTGGATTGCTGAGCAGATTCGTCTTTAGCGAAAGAGTCAGCAGACCGTCCTGGGAAGCCAGGCAGCCGCAGCACTCGCTCATTTGCTGGTCCTGATCGAAGACATAGATCATGGCGCAGATGTCCTGACCGGTAGCGCCGGGATTTGTGACGCGGATGGTGGAGTCGGCACTCGAAGTATTGTCGAAGTAACTAACGGCAACCAGCGGCTGAACGGTGAGCGTGTCGGATGTCTGTTGTCCGGATACCGAAACTTCGATTCCGGTGGAACCAGCCTGTAGTCCGGTCACCACTCCGGTTGGACTAATACTCGCGATAACCGCAGAATCAAGATTCCAGCTTGCCTGAGAGGTGACATCCTGAGTACTGCCGTCGCTGAAAGTGCCGGTGACCGAAAGTTGCAGGCTGCTGCCGAGTAGAACGGTTGGAGCGACTGGCGTGAGGCTGATCGAGCTTAAAGCGGCAGCGGAGACGGTCAGACTTTGCACTCCCCTTATATCCCCTGATGTGGCCGTCACATCAGCGGCGCCGATGGTCAGGCCTGCGACCAGTCCCTGGCTGCGGAAGGTGAGCACATCGGGAGCGGAGCTTGTCCAGGCCGCCGAGCCGGTTAGATCCTGGTTGCTGCCATCCGTAAAAGTCCCTACTGCGGCTAGCTGCAGGGTTTCGCCAATGGGAAGGTTTGCTGTTCCGGCGGATATCGCGATAGAGACAAGCGCTGCGGAGGAGACATTCAGGGTCGTGCTGGCGGTGACTCCGGAGACCGTCGCCGACAGCAGGGCGGATCCCATGCCTTTCGTCTGAATGAGTCCCCCGCTATTGACAATGGCCACACCAGGAGCCGCACTCGTCCAGGCGGCTGAGGCGGTCACGTCCTTTGTGGTTTTGTCGGTAAAGGTACCCGTTGCCGACAGCTGTTCTGAACTGCCCAGGGGAAGAGACGGATGCACGGCGCTGACAGCAAGCGAAACCAGCGCCGCCGGCGAAACAGTCATGGCTGATGTTCCGACCGTCGAGCCGAGAGTGGCAGAAACCGATGCGGCGCCCACGCTCTTCGTGGATGCTGTCCCGGTGGACGTAACGCTTAGTACATCCGGCGCTGTGCTGGCCCAGATCGCTTTGCTGGTAAGGTCGACTGTGCTGCCGTCGGTATAAGTGCCAATCGCACTGAGCTGCTCTTCGGTGCCGAGTGGCAGAGACGCCGATTTGCTCTGGATCCCAATGCTGGCCAGAGCAGCGGGCGCAACCGTTAGCTGGGCATTGGCGCTGAAATTCTTCAGCGATGCAGTGACCTGCGTGGCGCCCGCAGCAGTCGCAACCGCCAGGCCGGCCGTATTGATCGAGAGCACGGCGGGCTGCGCGACTGTCCACTGCACCTGGTTTGTGACGTCGGCGGCGCTCTGATCTGTATACGTCCCCGTGGCTTTGAGTTGCGCGCTCAGGCCCACAGCCAGTGGCGCGCTGGGTACTGTGATCGAGACCCCCGTCAGCGCGGCGTTCGACACGGTGAGTGTGGCGTTTCCGGTCATGCCCAACGCGTCGGCCGTAATCGTCGCGGTCCCGGATTGAACCGTAGTCACTAATCCGGTCGCACTCACGGTCGCGACCCTGGTGTTGAGGGTCATCCATCGAGCCAGGTGAGTCACATCCTCAGTCGATCCATCGCTGTAGTGAGCCACTACTTTGAACTGAGAGGTCTCACCGAGCGCAATCGTGGATGAACCGGGCGTTACCGAAATGGTCGAAATGAATGGGGCACCACACCCAACGGAGACCAGGGCAGAAACCAGCAGCGCCATGCCGGAAAATAGACGTACAAACGCTTTCTCACAGTAAATCCGCGAATACATGATGCGGCTCCTTACAGGCGAGCTGGCCGAAAAGATCAATAGCGGTTACTACTTTGTACTTATTAATCTTTGTGGGTTAGTCGCCGCTTTTCCCGGAGCAACTAGACCATTGCGTCTTCGCAAATGCAATTCTTCTTCGTGACTAGACAGGATGTTCTACAACAACTGCGGTACAACCGAAGGCCTGGTTCTGAAGTAGTAGAACTGTAGGGTGGGATACGAGTGGCACTGGGAAGTTCTCGCCCTGAGAGAGTCAGGCATCGGGCTCCTCCAAAACAACTGCCGGCCGCATTTCGTCGGCAGAGGAGAGGCCCTCCCGGTCAGAGCCAGGGCTCAGAGCAGGAATGACAGTCCGGAGACAAACTTGTTTCGGCGGAGCTTCTGTGGTTCAGTCCACCGCACCTGCATCAGAGTACCGATTTTGATGGGTGCCTCGGCGATCGCGATTTCACAGCGCAGGACGGAGGAAGGGGCCAGCGCGCGAGGGGTGATGACGCACAGGCCTCCCTGACTCATGTTGTGAATGTACCCGGAGATGGAATCGGCCCTGCTCCTTTTAGGGCCCAGAGCCGGTAATTCACTGATGGAGACTCTGAGGTTCTGCGGGAACCGCGGCTGGCTGCGTCGATCGTCTTTACGTTCGGTTTTCACGCAACGCTATGATTGCGCGCTCCCGGGCGATAAGTACATTGCTCAGATGGAGTAATCCCAGATGGCTATGATTTTGCGCCGCGCTGCCGCTCAGCCAAACTGAGCCGGGCGTACCGCCTTGCCGACAATGCCCGATCTTGTCGACACGTCCATCTTCAGCATGACCAGACGGAGGAACGCCTTAACCGTGTTGGGGCTGATCTGCATCCGATTGGCGATTTCCTTGCTGGTGAGCCCCTCCAGCAGCAGAGCAACCGTTTCACACTCACGAGCGGTAAGATCGAACTGGCGGGCGAGGACGTCCAGGGCCGCGCCTCCCGATATCTGACGTTCCAGCAGAATAGCGAAGGTGATCGGAGCCCGAGGGTCGTTGGCCCCGTTACAGTCGATCCGGAAAGCCCGGCAGGTGTACGTCCGTCGACCCGCCTTGCATTCCCGAACAAATAGAGGTGTTTGCGGAGATCCGCCATTCACAAGAGTCGAGCGAATCTTATCGGAGAGAAACTGCGGCATCTGCCGGATGCTGTCCGGTTTCGTGGGGTAGGAAAGGATCTGGACAGCCTCCGAGTTATAGGCCACGGGTTTCAGTCTCGCATCAAGAAGTATGAAACCCTGGTTGGAATTCGTGGGTGTAAGCACGACGATCTCCTTATACGTACGCTTCCCGGCAAAAAAAGGAAGAGCCCCAGTTTGGGAGATTGAATGCTAAGCCAGAAGTGTTTCAGAGCAACGGCGGATTTGCACTTCCTCGGGGGGAAATAACTAAGCCCTTCGCATAATCGGACTAGTTCTGCTCTCAATCCGCCCGGAGCATAGGGCAAAGGGCTTCGTGGTGTCAAGCGCTAAGTGTTGCATCTTTTGGAGTCATGCTTTCACACTAAACCGTGTTGCTCCCGGTATAGAAGCGATACCTCATTTGACTAGCCCAGATGCATTATTGCTCCTCTCAACCCGATGTGGTGCAATGCCAGCTGCAAAAGGGTGGGGGCTGGACATGTTACAGAGGCATGAACTATCAGTTCAGGAGCGGTGCTGCTCTACACAACGGCATTTTTTTACAATGTCACACTTAATGCAAGGGTTGCTGCCATCGCTGGTGCTGGGGATCGGCAGCCTGGCGGGTGGCCAGAACCCATCGACAGCTCCAAATCCTGCTCAGCCGGCAGCGCAGTGTGATGGCATCTCTGCTGCGGCGAAGTCCGGGCGGCAGCTCAGCATTCACCATGCGGCTGCGTCCGGGGACGAAGCCGCGGTGAGCGACAGCTCGGCTGAACCGCAGACCGGTACCGAGGCGGCGGAGCACCTTAAGCTGTCGATTCATGCCACGGCATCAGATAACACCCCTGAGGTACAGGGGCAATTTTGCAGGCGGGAGCGCCCCAGCCAAAACGCACTGCACCCCGCCGCACCGCCGTCGCGAAACAATGAGACCAGCGTAACGGGCGAGTCCCATCCCAGGCCGCCGGTTGCCGCGCTGACTGAGCGCGTTTCGCCCGATCTGCCAGTGGCGATTGCGCAGGCATCAGAGCCGCCTCCACCGGCCCCGAATGCCGCCACTTCGCAGGCAGCCCAAACCAGCCAGCCTCCCGCGGCTGTTCCGATTGCCTCGGCGGCGAACGGGAAGGTGACCATCCACGCCAGCGGCCAGCCTCTGGCACAGGTTCTTGAGGCTGTCCGCGCGGTGACCGGAGTCAAAATCAACGTGCCGGCTGATGGCGACTCGGAGCCGGTGTTCATGAATCTTGGGCCTGCGTCGACGAGGGATGCGTTGGTCGCCCTGGTAGACGGAACAAGGTTCAATTACATCATTGTGGGCTCTCCGACCGATTCGGAACATGTAAGTGAGGTCATCCTGAGCACACGCAGCAAGTCCGGCGAAGGATCGACTGTAGCAAGTGCTGGTGCCGCTCCGAGCGCAGAACCCACGCTGTACGGTGGGCAGGGATACCGTGAAGACGCGGATGCCGCGGCCATCGAGCCCGGCATACCCAATCCCGCGACTCAGCCAGCAGAGATCCCGAGCTCGGTGCCTGCCGGAATTAACATTCAGCAACTGGCGGCTCAGGAAAACAAGAGCCCGGGGCAAGTCCTGGATGAACTGCAGAAGCGTCAGCTGGAGGTATTGGACCAGCAGGCGGCCGCGGCTGCGGCAGCCCAATCCCAGTCTCCCCCCCAATAAACAGAATCTCTCCCCGGCAGGAGTCGCTGTCAGATTCGTTCCGACCCAGGTGTCTGCAAATTGGAATCCTGAGAGAGCCGGCGCGCGCTTTCAGGACACCAGACAGCATCCGCGGCGTGTCCCTCTGACCGGCACCGAAAATTAATGTTTATGGGCGCCACAGAACGTCCTTTGGCGAATCCCGATTAAAGACTCGTGAACCGGTTCTGTTAAACCGGGTTTCTGGGTAATTTGTGATGTGCGTGATGAAGAAACAGCCAGATAACATCGTGGTCGCAAGGCCTCTATTATCCCAAAGTATTAGTCGACGCTGTATAGCAGCAGAGACTAATTCACTTGGGTAATTGTTTTGCGATGCCGAACGCTTACAGTTGTGCCCAAGCGCTGCGTGCTGGTTTCCACAGCGACCAGGCGCCCAGGAGGAATCCAGAATGAAACAACCGCTCCGTACTACACTCCTTGTAATTGCTGCCATCGCTGGCTTCGCAATCGCTGCTGGCGCAGCGTCGGCACAAGATGTGTTCAAGGTCAACTATTTCTCTAACAATGCTGCCCCGGCTCCAGACGCCACAGTTCGGATTGACAATCCGGGCCTGACGTATGGCAACCTCTGCGCCATGGTTTATGTGTTCGATGCCGATCAGCAGCTGACAGAATGCTGCGGATGCCTCGAGACGCACAATGGTCTGCGCACCATCTCAGTACGGTCTAACCTGACCTCGAACCCGCTGACCGGCGTGGTTTCGCGGAATGGCGTAATCAAGATCGTATCTGCGGCGGTCAACAACTCTCCGTGTGATCCGACTTCGAATGTGAAGCCCACCGCGAACCTTCGTGCCTGGGTAACTCACATCCAAAATGCGGTGGGAACTTCCTGGCCAATTACCGAGACCGAGTCTTCCGATTCGACCCTCGGCGCGACCGAGCTTGCCAACCTGCAGGCGCAGTGCGCGTTCGTCGGCATTCTGGGAAGCGGTCAGGGCCTCTGCAGCTGCGGTACTGGCGACTAAGGCACGGATGTGGAAGGAATGATCATGTCCTGTTTGCCGTCTTTGACAAGGGCATGACAAAGATGTGTGATTTCGGCGCCGGGATTTGCAACCCAGCAAAACCCGGCGCGACTTACCGATGATTGGTTTCTCTCGAACGGAAGGAAATTCACTATGATCTGGAACGCACGGTGTGTATGCCTGCTGTTTGCTGGAATGTGCGGAGTAGTAGTACCGTCCTCGCTCGGACAAAGCGAGCCCGACCCTGCGCTGGTGGTAGCTAAGGTCAGCGGCAGTAATCTCACGATAGCCGATCTTCAGCGCAAGGAAGGCGGCAAGCTCCTCCAGGCGCAGTATCAGTACTACCTGAATGAGCGGAAGGCTCTGGAAGAGCTGATCGACAATCAGCTGCTTGCAGACGAAGCGCGCCGGCGCAATATCACTCTCGATCAGCTTCTCAGCACAGAAGTGTACAAGGACGTCAAAGATCCCACCGAGGATCAGCTCGAGGTCTATTACGAGGGCCTCGACACCCAGGAGCCTTATGAGGCGGTGCGCGCCGACGTGCTCGATCATATACGGGAATTGCGGCGCACCAAAGCAAAGACGGCCTTCGTGGAGAATTTGCGCAAGCAGGCCAACATCAATGTCCTGCTGATGCCCCCCACCGCCGATCTCGATTTGGCTAAGGCATACACCAATGGCTCGCCGAACGCGCCGGTCGTGTTTGTCGAGTTTGCGGATTACGAATGCCCGTATTGCCAGAAGGTCAATCCGCAGATACAGCAGCTCAAGAAGGAATACGGCGACAAGGTGGCGGTGGTATTCAAGGATCTTCCCCTGCCTATGCATCACAGCGCGGAAAAGGCAGCTGAGGCCGCCCGGTGCGCGGGGGAGCAGGGAAAATTCTGGCAATATCATGACGTTCTCTTTTACAGCCGGCAACTCGACGTCGACCAGTTGAAGGAGCATGCGCGCGTCCTTAATTTGGATGGCGCTAAGTTTGACGAATGTCTGGACAGCGGAAGTGAAGCAGTCGCAGTGAAGAAAGATGCGGACGAAGGCAAGGAACTGGGACTTACCGGTACGCCGAGCTTTTTCGTCAACGGTCATTTTTTCAGCGGCGTCATCGACTACGGGACATTGAAGGACATGGTGAACCAACAGCTCAACCTTGCTGCGGCCACTCATGCCTCTGCGCAGGTTTCCCAACGGTAGATGTTTCATTTCCCTGCGCCAACAACGATCGTTGTTGGGGAAGCACAGGGGAGGGGGAGAGATGAGGCGGGTTCAGAAGAGGCTATGGGCAGCATGCATGGGTGCAATCATTGGTCTGGCTGGGATGGCCAATGCGTCCGTCACAATCTCCCCCTCCTCAGTACAGGTAAAGCCCGGCGCGCAGGTCCAGTTCAGCGCGACGGGCTCCTCAGATGGTGTCGTGATCTGGGGTGTCTCGGGTGCCGGCTGCGCAGGTATCAGCTGCGGCTCCATCAATTCGGGTGGTCTTTATACCGCCCCCGCCACGGCTCCAAGCCCATCCACCGTTACCGTATCCGCGACCTCGCTGGCTGATCTCTCGGAGGTTGGAACGGCCGCGGTCACCATCGGATCCCCTACTACGGTAGGGGTCTCGATATCGCCCAGTTCAGCGACGATCGCGGTGAAAGGGCAGCAACAGTTCACGGCGTCCGTGAGCGGCAGTTCCAACACCGCCGTCACCTGGACCGTAACAGGGACCGGCTGCGTATCAGGATCCTGCGGCACTATCACATCATCCGGCTTATATACGGCGCCGGCGACAGTTCCCACCCCGGCCCTGGCCAAAGTAACCGCAACTTCGGTCGCGGACTCTTCTAAATCGGCTTCGGCCAGCGTCGTCATAGAATCGGCAACGGCCGTCACGGTGAATGTATCCCCGGCCACCAGCCAGGTCTCTATAGGCGGCCAGCAACAATTCACAGCCAGCGTGACCGGAGTGACCAACACTGCAGTCAAATGGAGTCTTTCGGGCACAGGTTGCAGTGGATCTGCATGTGGAAGCATCTCCGGCGGCGGCCTCTATACGGCGCCGGGATCGGTTCCGTCGCCGGCGACAGTAAAGGTAATCGCCACCTCTGTTGCCGATCCCAGCGCTTCGGGTTCGGCGACGATCACAATTACTACCGCCTCGGGCCTGACCATCTCGCCCGCGTCGCCCACCATCAAGCCACAGGGGCAGATTCAGTTCTCGGCCAGCGGGCCGGGTAGTGGCATCGTGGTGTGGAGTGCGACAGGCAGCGGCTGCGCAGGGATTACCTGCGGTTCCATTACGTCCACGGGGCTCTATACCGCTCCGGCTTCTGCACCGAGTCCAAACACGATAACTGTCACCGCGGTATCGCTTACCAACCCCGCAGTTAAGGGATCTACAACTGTTACGATCTCCTCGAACAGCATCAACGTTACCGTTTTGCCGAGTTCGGTGTCGGTGGATGCCGGTGCAAAGCAGCAATTCACGGCAACTGTCACGGGAACCAGCAACACCGCCGTCACGTGGAGTATCAGCGGCTATGACTGCGCAGGAACGACGTGCGGTACGATCTCCACGACCGGTCTGTATACCGCCCCGTCTACTCTGCCGGTGCCTCCCTTTGCCACGATTACTGCGACTTCATCGGCTGATTCGAGCAAGTCGGCAAGTGCAACGGTTGAGGTGGTGCAGAAGGTTGGAGTGACCATCACTCCGGCGTCCGCGCAGGTTGTCGAGGGCCAGACGAAGCAGTTCACCGCCGCTGTAACGGGCACGACAAACACAGCCGTGACCTGGACTGTAAGCGGAACGGGATGCTCGGGATCGGGGTGCGGAACAATCAGCTCGAGCGGGCTTTATACGGCGCCGGACAGCATACCGTCCAAAGTCGTCGTGACCGCTACCGCGAATGCCGATGACACCGCAACCGCTTCAGCAGCGGTAACTGTCGTGGCGCCGGTAATTGTGACAGTATCGCCAACGACTGTCATTGTTGCCGCCGGATCGCAGCAGACCTTCCAGGTCAATGTGGCCGGAACGACCAATAAAGCAGTAACCTGGTCGGTCAGCGGATCGGGTTGCTCGGGTAGCGCATGCGGCACGGTCACCAGCGCAGGCGTCTTCACGGCACCTGCGGCTCTCCCCAGTCCTGCTACGGTCATCGTCAAAGCGACATCGCAGGCCATGGCCACGGCCTCGGCATCTGCCACCGTGTCGCTGGTGGCGACCAACAATTCGAAACTTGCGGGACAGTATGCATTCTCCTTTACCGGATACGACGCAAGCGGGTCATGGCTGGCAGCTGGAAGTCTGACCGCGGATGGGAAAGGAACCATTACCGCCGGCCAGGAGGATGTCGATAACATGGCAGGACCGGCCAGCGTTTCGCTGACCGGAACCTACCAGGTGAACAGTGATAACCGGGGAACTTTGACCCTGCATAGCTCCCTCGGCACCTATACCTACAAGATCGCGCTCAACGTGTTAGGTCAAAAGGGTCGATTGGTCAGCTTCGACCAGACCGGTGTGCGCGGCTCCGGCGTGCTGGAGAAGCAGGATCCGACCGCCTTCGATCCCTCAGTGTTTGCGAATGGTTATGTGATGGCGCTGAGTGGAGAGGATTCCTACGGCGGACGAACGGCCGCACTGGGCCTGATCTTCCCCGATGGGGCGGACTTTATCTCGGGCAGCAGTCTGGACGTAAATGATGCTGGATCAGTTCCATCGACATTCGCGTCATTCTCGGGAATTTACAGCGTCGACTCGACCGGGCGCGGCACAGCAACTATTATCGTGCCAGGGTTAGGCAGCGGAGTGCTGGACTTCGCCTTCTATGTGGTATCGCCGAATGAATTCCTGATGGTTTCGACAGATTCCATCACCGTCAACAACCTGATCCTGAGCGGGCCGGCCGAGTTACAGAACGGCGCACCATTTTTGACATCGTCTTTCGCGGGCGGGTCGATCTTTAGTCTGACCGGTACCAACGGCAGTACGCCGGATGACAAGGTGGGCCGGTTCAACTGGAATGGCAACGGCAACGTCAGTGTGAATTTCGACGAAAACAACGGCGGCAAGATCACCGTTGCCGGGTCGATGACCGGAGCCTACGATCTGGAGCTGAATGGCCGTGGCACGCTCAATATGGACACCACAACCGGAGGGTCCCTGATCTGGTATGTGTACGCTACAGGCCCGAACCAGGGCTTCGTGATGGATGCATCCACAGCTGCAGCCGGCATAGGGCGGATCTATGCTGAGGGGGTAACTCCGCCCTTCTCGAACTCCGACATTCTCGGCTCTTACCTGATGGGGCCGGACGACCCAATTGTTCAGGGAACCCCGATTTCGTCAGGAGTAGACAGTTTTGACGGAGGCAGCAGCGTTGGTGGACAAGGGGCCGTCACTGGCGCCGAGGACACCAGCAGGAGCACCGCACTAAGCGCGAACCAGATAGTCGTCGGCACTTACAGCGTGTCGGGTGTATCGAACAACGGGCGTGGATCCATTCTGCTGACGTCGCCGTCCTCTGCCACCATTGCGGTATGGGTGGCCGGCACCTCAGAGGTCGTGGGGCTCGACCTGGATTCAACGGTAACAGAGCCGGTCATCCTGCACTTTGAACAATAGCAGCGGAAACTATCTCGGGATCACGAGCGACTGGGAGAAAGGAAGATCATGAGGTACACGTTGGCAGTTCTGTTGATGATGGCGGGCGGAACCATTGCGCTGGCCGCAATGGATCAAACCGATCTGGCGGCACTCAAGCAGAAAGCAGTGGCTGGCGATCCGGCAGCGCAGGTGAAGGTTGGGATGTCGTACGCCTTTAGCTATCCGCGAGATTCCAAAGAGGCGATCCGGTGGCTCAGGATGGCTGCGGACCAGGGCTATCCTGACGGAGAGTACCGGCTGGGAGGTATGCTGGACGTCGGTATCCAGCCGCAGAATCCCACTGAGGCGATCAAGTGGTATACGCTGGCCGCCAAACAGGGATTCAAAGATGCTCAGTATCGGCTGGGTGTCATGTATGACCAGGGACGCGGTGTAGCACAGAGCTATGCTGAGGCGGCCAGGTGGTATCAGAAAGCGGCGGAACAGGGCAGACCTGAGGCCCAATACCGGTTGGGGGACATGTACGAAAGGGGCCAGGGAGTGCCGCAGGATTATCGCCAGGCCATGAACTGGTACATGCAGGCCGCACAGCAGAACCGCGCTGAAGCTGAGTTCAAGGTAGGACAATTCTACGAACTCGGCTACGGAGTGGCCAAAAGCCGGGATCAGGCGATTGCCTGGTACCAGCGATCTAACCAGCATGGCGACCCACTGGCCGGCGAGGCGATTAAGGCGCTGGACCAGCAATAGAATCGGGGCCGCCCTTGCAACGGCATCACACGCGACAGCCAGCCGATGTGGGGCTATGATTCTTTACCACGAGGGCCGAATTCTGAATAGATTCGGCCCTCGCAGTGTGTATCCAGTTTGGCCGGCAATTAGTCACATGCCGGTGCGGATGCGTAGTTTACGCAGCCCGAGCTCTGATTTCCCATGGTCCAGACAGCCGACGTGTTTGGCATGTCGGCACGATGGATGAACCAGAAGATATAGCTGGATCCCGCTCCGAAGGTCATAGTCTGGCCCACATCGTTCAGCTGATCAGTCCACTGTGTCGGACTGCAGTTGGAGCCCATAAACATCTGCGACTGGAGCACCCCGGTCAGTGACTGGCTGGGAGATATCTGCATTGCCTGATACTGCTGCCCGTCCTTCGAGTACATGCACGCCTTCCATGTTACGAAGCGCCCCGAGCTGGTGGAGGTTATCGGAACCGTTGCTGTCGAAGGTGTGAAGGAATCATCGTAGGCGACCACCTTCAGCGTGTGACTTCCACTGGAAAGCGCCAGCGGAACATCGATGGATGGATCAGGATTAAGGTCAACCCAGAGTAAGTTGCTCCCGTCATAGATGGCCCAGCTATAGATGGAGCCATCGGTATTACTGGTCTGTTCCGCAGAGGCTTTAATTGTGACTGACCCGCTGACAGACGCTTTGGCCGACGGTGAGGAAACAGTTACGAGCAGCGGCGATCCCGCTGAGCTGGTCGTCGAAGATCCCGACGATCCGCTGCCGGAGCTCGATCCCGACCCGGAAGTCGATCCGGAACCCGAGCTCGAACCCGATCCGGAAGAAGACCCGCTTCCGGTAGAGCCATAGCAGTCATAGCATCCGCCGCTCCCTCCCGAGCTGGAGCTGGAACCAGAACCGGAGCTGCTCCCTGACCCCGATCCGGAAGAGGCGCCTGATCCGGAGGAAGAAGATCCCGAAGAGCCTGAGCTCGAAGATCCTGAGCTGGACCCCGATGAACTCGAGCCGGAGCCGGTGACTTCGAGCGCTGCCAGATTGGAGGATGTGTGAGCAGAAAGATCCGCGACATCCACATTCAGGCCGGCTGCAGCCTTGAGATCCGTGGTTGGAACTACAGCCATCATGAGCCCGGTATTCACGAAGTAAGACGGCAAGGTCTGTACAACACCTCCCGGCGTGTACAGACGAACCACGGAGCCGGAGTTAAAACCGTTGCCAGATACGGACAGAACGAATCCGGTCGATCCGGCACCGACACTCGAAGGCGTGATGCTGGAGATTGTCTGCGCTGATGCGCAACATGCGAGTAACAATCCCGATGTGAAGAGAAGATGAATAAGAGAGCGGCGCACAGGGTGCATACACGACACCTCGACTTTACGGCTGAAGAATGGGGGAAACATTGTTTGATTGTACCGTGGGCGAGCGAAGCAACTTGCAGTCCATCTGGCGGCGTGATTCGTAACTTCCGGGACGCGGAGCAACTTCTTGTGCTCGTAGTGGGCAAAATTAAGCGAATAAAAAAACAAATTGATACGACTTACAACAATTACTCCCTTTGGGGTAGAACAGCATGGCCAAAGAAGGATTTTGCCACGATTCGAGTAAGGAGCCAGACTCTTCTCGCTGCTGCTCGAGGGGAAAGTAACAGTACGACTGTTACAGATGCAGGAAGAATTTTCTTGCTGGTCGGGCAGTTTTTACCCTCATCTGCAATGGATCAGGGCTCGTGCGCGGTCCGCAGAGAAACCAGGCGAGCCAAAGAAGTGAAAGTCCTGCAGGAGATACGCAGCAACGCGCGCCTCGAATGAAAATGGCGGTCTGCGTGCTGCAGCGGTGGCACACGCATCAGTAAACTCGCTGTACCTGTGACTACCTGACACAACGGACCGTCGGCAATATCCGCTTCTCGTCCAGCGCCTGAGTCGATCCTCGCTTCATTACACCGCCAAACGGCTGCGCCCCCAACGCCGAAGTTCGTCAACGTCTGCAAGAGGTGAAGTATAGTGTGCGCCAATTCGACTCGCCATGCAGAAGATCGCGTTTTCCATAGGGTTCAGATCAACAGATCAACTCAGGGCAGGAAAATCAATCCAGAGGCCCGCACCGGGATGGTCGTTGCTCGAAAACGAGCTTTGCAAAGCACGGCTTTTTTCGCGTTGATGTCGTCTTGTTTGCCGATTGTTTTATCTGGATGTGGATCGTCCATGAGTGTCGCGGCGGCGACGCCCACGGGGAATCGGATTCCCGGCGGTATAACTCCGGCGGCTGCGGCGCTGGGTCTGCCATCTGCTCTTTATTGCGACAGCCAGACTTTTACGGGCGCTGGGACCGATTCCTGCACCGTGACGCTGACGGCTTCGAGCAGCGCAGCCCAGGTTGTTACTCTCAGCAGCGATAATTCGGCAGCGACTCCGCCCGCGTCGGTAACGATCCCGGCAAATGCAACGAGCGCGAGCTTCACGGTGAATGTTGCCGCGGTCAGTTCGAATCAGACTGCGACGATCACCGCGACTGCGGACGGCATTTCCAAACCTTATACTCTGCGCCTGACCGCAAGTGTAACCACAACGACCCCGGCTCTGACCCTGAGTGCCAGCAGCGTTGGATTTGGATCTGTGACCGTGAACACTACTGTGTCCCGGTCCGTCACGCTCACGTCATCCGGAACCGCGGCGCTGACCATTAGCGCGGCATCGATTTCCGGTTCGGGCTTTACCGTTTCAGGAGCGACATTTCCGGCAACACTGAATCCTGGACAATCGGTGACGCTCTCCGTAGGCTTCGATCCCGCGAGCGCGGGCAGCCTTACAGGAACATTGACCATCAGGAGCAACGCTTCCTCGGGGAGTACGGCTACCATCAGCCTGAGCGGAACGGGAACAAGCGGGAGCGGCGGCAGTGGCAGTGGTGGCAGTGGAAGTGGGGGCAGCGGGAGCGGCGGTAGCAGCGGCGGTTCAGGAAGCACTACGAAAGCTGCGGTGACCAGCCCTGCTCCGGGCAGCGTGCTGCACGGATCTTCGACCACATTTACCTGGACTGCCGGCAGTGGAATAACGGAGTACCAGTTGTGGGTGGGGACAATGGGAGTTGGTTCAGGGGACCTTGGAATTGACACCGTAAACGCCACCGGCGCCAGTACTCAGTCGGCGACAGTCGCTGGAATTCCCACGTCCGGGGCAAAGATTTACGTGCGGCTCTACACCTATAGCAGTGCAACGGGAAGCTGGGCCTGGAGCGACTATACCTACACAGAAGCATCTGGTCAGACGTCAAACTCCGCAACCCTGGGTTCCGTTTCGTGCACCAGCGTTGCAGTGGCGGGAGCGGGCATTGATCTGTGCACCGTATCCCTGACTGGCGCTGCGCCCAGCGGCGGAGCGAGTGTAAGCCTGAGCAGCAATAACACGGCTGTCACTGTGCCTGCCAGTGTAACGATAGCGGCCGGTGCGACTTCGGCGACCTTTAGCGCTGTGTATTTAGCTGTTTCATCGACGCGCTCGGTGACGTTGACCGCGAACCTCGGCGGTATCTCGACCACCTTCGTCCTGCAGCTGAACGTAAGCGTGGCATCGCTCGGAGTAAGCGCGAGCAGCATCGCTTTCGGGAATGTCGATTTGAAGACACCGGCGACCCAGTCTGTGACGCTGACATCGACTGGAACCTCTTCCGTGACGATCAATACCGGAGCTGTTTCGGGTTCGGGATTCACAATATCCGGAGTCACCTTTCCGGCCACGTTAAGCTCTGGCAAGACGGCGACATTGCATATTCAGTTCGATCCTACTGTCGCCGGTGCGGTGACGGGACTGGTGACTCTCACGACCAACGGTACGCCAGGGTTAGTGACGATCGCCCTCACCGGCACCGGACAAAATGCGGCTGGCTATCAGGTCGATCTCACCTGGGATGCGCCCGGAACCTCCACTGATCCGGTGGCGGGTTATAACGTGTATCGCGCTGCCAGCGGAAGCTCTCTGTTTACGCTGCTGAACTCTTCGGTGGATTCAGTTACTAACTACACAGATAGCTCGGTCGCAGGCGGCAGCAATTACGAATACGAAGTGACAAGCGTGGATAAGAAAGGCGTAGAAAGCCAGCCCTCCAACGTATTTTCCGTAAGCATTCCATAGAGCTGCCTGATTCCGTGGTGGTCCGGCGTAGGCGCGGACGTGTGTCCTGTATGATGAGTGCGCTGGTAAGCTGCTCCGAAGAGCAGATTCAGCTGGCTTCTTAGTGAATCTCATCATGATGGAAGAACCCAGATCTGTCGCAGGGCAAGTCGCTCTGGTCACGGGAGCGGGAACGGGGATTGGGAAGTCCGCGGCTCTTGCGCTCGCAAGAGCAGGTTTTGCTGTGGTTCTGGCAGGACGGACGGCGGAACGTCTGCTGGAGTCAGCGCGGCAAATCAAAGCCGAAGTGGACGGCGCGGCGTTGCTGACGGTGCAGGCTGATGTAGCAGATCCGACCTCGGTGGCGGGGTTGTTCGAGAGGACGCGCGGAGTCTTCGGCAGGCTGGACGTGCTCTTCAATAATGCCGGCCTCCTGACGAAGGGTGTGCCGCTCGACGAGCTAACCTGGGAACAGTGGAGTTCGGTCATCAACACGAATCTGACCGGAGCCTTCCTGTGTGCACAGCACGCCTTCAGGATCATGAAGGAGCAGAATCCGCGTGGCGGCCGAATCATTAATAATGGTTCGATTTCGGCCCATGTGCCGCGGCCCAACTCAGCCGCCTATACGGCCTCGAAACACGGCATCACCGGTCTGACGAAGTCGATTTCTCTGGATGGGCGTCCCTTTGATATTGCCTGCGGTCAGATCGATATAGGAAATGCCGCCACCACCGCTACCGAGGCCATGAAAACGGGAATGCTTCAGGCCAATGGTGAAATTGTGCCGGAGCCTACGATCGATGCGACGGAGGTGGCACGCGCTGTTGTGTTCATGGCCACCCTTCCCCTCGATACCAATGTCCAGTTCATGACCGTAATGGCAACGAAGATGCCTTACATCGGAAGGGGATAGTCACTGCTCTCCAACCCGCTCCGGATCAGAATTCTTCGCGCAGCCACAGTGACTGGATCTCCTCGAGCGTGCGATTCCGCGTCTCGGGGAGACGCACATAGACATAGAGAAACGATGCGCCGCAGATGATCGCGTAGCCCAAAAACACACGGGGCGCGCTGAATCGATGGATGAGGGTAAGAAATGTCGCAGTCACCACCGAAACTGCGAGCCAGAGCACGGTGGTGGCGACGGACATGGCGCGACCGCGAATCCGGTTAGGGAACAATTCTGCCAGGCATACCCAGACCGCTGAACCAAGGCCGAAGGCGAAACAGGCGACGTAGCCGAGCAGCGGCAGAAGCAGAAGGATCCAGTGCGCCGGCAACCATTGCAGCATGCCCGCGAATACAACCAGGCACAGTCCCATGCCCGCGGTTGCGGTCAGCAGCAGAGGCCTCCGTCCGAGGCGGTCAATGGCCGCCAGAGCTACAACCGTAAACAGGAGATTGACGACGCCCACCGCGACATTCATGCCGATGGCCTGGGATTCGCTGGCTCCGGTGCGATCGGCGAAGAGGATGGCGCCGTAATAGAGAACCGTGTTGATGCCCGTCACCTGCTGAATAATGGCCAGCATGATGGTGAGAACCAGCGGCTCGCGCAGCGATTGACTAAGCAGTTCGCGATAGGTTCCCGACTCCTCGGCCAGCGCTCGGGTAATTTCCGCTGTAGCTTTGTCGACCTCCGTTGCCGGCAGCAGCCGCTCCAGCACATTGCGTGCCTGGCGCTGGCGGCCGCGTTGCAGCAGCCAGCGTGGACTCTCCGGAATCCAGAGCAGCGACACGCACAGCGCCAGCGCGGGAACAGCTCCGACACCGAACATCCATCGCCAATTGTTGCTCGCAAACATGGCCAGTGTGTAGTTGCTGATGAACGCACCCAGAATGCCCACAACGATTGCCAGCTGGTTGAGCGTAACGAGGCGCCCGCGTTCTTCGGGCGGAGCGATCTCCGCAATATAAAGAGGAGCGATCAGCGAAGCCGACCCGATGGCCAGACCGCCCAGCGCGCGCGCCGCCAGCAACTGCCACAGCTGGGTGGGGAAAGCGGCGCCAAGCGCGGACACGCAAAATAGAAAACCTGCACCAAAAAGAACAACGCGGCGGCCATACCGATCGCTGATATAGCCGGCGAGGGCCGCCCCCACGGCACAGCCCCAGAGCAGCACCGTTGCTACCAGCTCAGTCTGAACCGCGGTCAGATGGAACCAGGACTTGAGATAAATCAACGCGCCATTGATGACCGCGGTGTCGTATCCGAACAGAAGGCCGGAAATAGCTGCACTGCCCGCGATCAGCACGACAGGGAAGGAGCGCTTGCCCCGTCGTTGCGCTTCTGTCCCCATTCCATGTCACCCTCAGGGCCTTCTCGATGTGGCCTCAGGTTTATCGTCTGCAGAAATGAGTTGTCAAGCATTTCAGTTGATTGCGATCAAAGAACATGATCGTTTAACGCTGGAAAGTGCATCGAGATGCTCTTTTCCAGTTGCCGGCGAAAAGCACAGGGCCCTAAGATAGGACTGATGAACGTCCAGCCTTCCCCTCCCGGACCTACTTTCGTCGACTGGAACTCCGGTGAGATCACCGGAGATGGAGTAGAGGAGTCGGTAAAGACCGTGGGGCAGCTTGCCGGGATTTTCGGTGACGAGGCAGCGAGACAAAAGCTTGATCCGAGCACCGAAGTCTACAGGGTCCGCTTCTGGCGACCCGTGGCTGATGGAACCAACGGCGGCTTGTTCTGGGGTGCTACGGTAATTCAGCCGGGGCGCGTTGGTGATGAGTTCTTCATGACCCATGGACACTTCCATGCAATTCGCGACCGTGGCGAATACTATGCCACCGTGAAGGGCACCGGCGCCCTGTTGCTGATGCAGGAGAATGGTGAGACCTGGAGCGAGCCGATGAGTCCCGGCAGTGTGCACTATATTCCCGGCAGCATTGCCCACCGCGTCGCCAATACAGGAGATGAACCGCTCACGTTTTTGGCGAGCTGGCCCAGTGACGCCGGGCACGACTATGCGAAGATCCGCTCGACTGGCTTCGGCAAGCGCATGGTTCTGAGGAACGGCGCCGCCTGCCTCTTATGATCGCGCTTGCCATCGACCTTGGCGGCTCCCATGCATCCTGCGCGCTCGTTCAGGATGGAACCATTCTTGCCCGCCGGGATCTGTCCGTGGACGGGCGGAAGTCGCTCGAAGGGATACTTCCCGTTCTTAGCCAGGTTCTGCACGAGCTGGTGGGTTCAGCTTCCGTACGAATGGCCGAAGTCTCCGCTCTGGTTCTGGGTTTCTGCGGAATTGTGGGTGCGCGGGAGCGCCGGGTGCTGGCCACGAATGGAAAGTTTGAAGACGCACCGGCCCTTGATCTGCCCGGTTGGTGCCAGCGCGAATTTGGATTGCCTCTGCTGATCGAGAATGACGCCCGGCTTGCCCTGCTGGGTGAGTATGCTTTCGGCGCAGCGCGGGGCGCTTCCGATGTGGTGATGGTGACACTGGGCAGCGGCATTGGGGGCGCCGCCCTGCTCAATGGCCTTTTGTTGCAAAGTCGGCACGGCCTCGCCGGCACAATTGGAGGCCATCTTCCTGTGGTCTTGCGCGGAAGGCCTTGCTCCTGCGGCAATCGTGGGTGTGCCGAAGCGGAAGCCTCGACGATGGTTCTCCCGGAGATTTACGAACGGCAGGCGGGAAGCAGCACAGGGCTCCTGCACGGAAGCGCGAACATTGGATTCGCGGAGATCTTTGCGGCGGCCGCGAGCGGCGATTGGCCGGCTGCGGCTGTTCTCGAATATTGCGTGGAAATTTGGTCCGCGCTCACGGTGGCCTTGATTCACGCTTATGACCCGGAGGTCGTGGTCTTCGGCGGGGGCGTCATGAAGCGGGCGGATGACATTCTTCCTCCACTTCAGGAATATGTGCGCACTTATGCCTGGACGCCAGGGCGGACAGTAAAGCTCTGTCCCGCAGCTTTGGGTGCGGATGCCGCGCTGCTTGGAGCTATCCCCTTGATCGAGTCGAATCGGTGAATATGTCTTCTTATGACAAGCGTCCTTCGGTGCTGATTTCTGGTAACGAAGCCGATTGCGCGCAGGGCTGGGCTGAAATTCTCGCAATCCTGCGACAGCATTCCGGTGCTCGCCGGATCGCCGTCGAATGCTACCCCGGTGTACATCTTGAAACATTGAAGCGCGAACTGGCAGCGAATCTGGGTGCCGTCCTGATCCTCCATTCTGCCGAGGCCATGCTGCCGCCGCAGGTGCTGGAAGAGAGATTTGCGTCGGCGCTAACCAGCGATCCGGTCTTTGGACGTCTCTCACAAGATCAGCTCGAGAGCTTTTTCGATCCGGCCCGGTTAACTTGTTTGCGGCAACTGGCCAATGCAGCCGCCGGCCGCGTGATTGCTCTTGGAACCGGCGCAACCCTGCTGATGCCGGAGTGCGACCTGCTGATCTTCGTGGATGTCCCACGTTGGGAAATTCAGCAGCGTCAGCGCAGGGGCGAGATTCCGAATCTCGGTCTTGCCAACGCCGGTGCGCCCGCCGGGCAGCTGTACAAACGCGCGTATTTTCTTGACTGGCGTGTCGCAGATCGTCATAAGAATTCGCTCTACGAGCGCGTAGATTACTGGATCGACGGCAACCTGCCGCAACAGCCTGCCATGTTATCGGGCAAGGTATTTCGGAAAGCGCTGGACGCAGTGAGCCGCCAGCCTTTTCGCGTGGTGCCCTTTTTCGATCCGGGGCCCTGGGGCGGTCAGTGGATGCGGCAGCAATTCGATTTGCCGGATGGACCGCCGAACTATGCGTGGTGCTTCGACTGCGTGCCCGAAGAGAACAGCCTGATCCTCCGCTTCGGAAGCAGGGAATTCGAACTGCCTGCACTTACCCTGGTCCACCAACATCCCGAGTCCCTGCTGGGGCGCCGGGTCGTGGACCAGTTCGGCGCCGAGTTTCCTGTCCGCTTCGACATGTTGGACACGATGGGGGGCGGCAATCTCTCCCTGCAGGTGCATCCGCTCCGCAGCTATATTCACGAGCAGTTCGGCATGGACTACACGCAGGATGAGAGTTATTACCTGCTCGACGCCGGGCCGGATGCGACCGTTTATCTCGGACTGCGCGAAGGCGTGGACCGCTCTGCGATGGCTGCCGATCTTCGCGCCGCGCAGGAGGGTGGCGAAGCTTTCCCCGCCGAGCAATACGTGAATGTATGGCCCGCGCGCAGGCACGATCACTTCCTCATTCCTGCGGGCACCATCCACTGTTCCGGGCGCAATTCCATGGTGCTCGAGATCAGCGCCACACCCTACATCTTCACCTTCAAGCTCTGGGATTGGGGACGTCTGGGCCTCGACGGACGGCCGCGCCCGATTCACCTCGAGCACGGACTGCGGAATATCCAGTGGAATCGCACCACACCATGGGTGCGCGAACACCTGATCGACCAGGAGCAGCCAGTCGCATCCGGCGAGCACTGGCGGGAAGAACGTACCGGCCTGCATCCTCTGGAGTTCATCGAGACGCGGCGGCATTGGTTTACCGGTCCGGTGCCGCATGACACGGCAGGCAATCTGCATGTGCTGAATCTGGTCGAGGGTGAGGCCGCCGTTGTCGAGAGCCCCACCGACGCCTTTGCGCCCCTGACCATTCACTACGCTGAGACATTCATCGTCCCGGCGTCTGTCGGGCCCTACACGATTCGCCCGGCACAACCCGTGCAGGAGCCAATGGCCACCATCAAAGCCTGGGTGCGCGGAGGAGAGGGTGTCGATCCCGTTTGAGTTCGATCCCGCAATCCCGCTCCGTCTCTCGACCGACGAACTATCGTTCGAGTACGGGCCAGGCCTGGCCGGCCCCGCCCCGGAACGGCGCAGGCTCGATGCCATTCGTCCCAGCCTTCGCGATTCTGAGTGCACCGGCCCCGATCCTGTCTACGGCATTGCCATGGATATTCACCGCGATCAGGATCTGTCGCAGCTGCAGGAGAGAATGCTGCTCTTCGGAGCGGTGGTGTATGCAGCGGGACAACTGGGGCGCGAGCCGGTGCGATCCCAGGGCCACGTGCATGCCGTCGCCGCGCACAGTGGATGGTCACCGCCGGAGATCTTCGAAATCTGGAGCGGCACGGCGATCGTTTATGCGCAGCAGACCGTGATGGATGATCCGGGGATCTGCATGGCCGTCACAGCTCATCCAGGCCAGCAGGTCGTGGTGCCTCCAGGCTGGGCGCACTGCGTGATCAATGCCGATCCAACCCGCCGCATGGCCTTCGGCGCCTGGTGTGACCGGCAGTATGGATTCGAATATGCCGCGGTTCGCGCGCGCCACGGTCTCGCGTGGTTTCCGATCCTGAACGAGGGCGGCTCAATCGGGTGGGAGGCCAATCCGCATTATGCTCTGTCGAAACTGGAGACACGCGGTGCGCGGGCATACAGCGAACTCGGCCTCGATACGAGGAGTTCTCTGTATCGCCAATTTATAGACAATCCCGATTCGGTGATGTTTGTCGCTGAGCCGCAGCGCGCTCAGGAACTCTGGCCCAATTTTGTTCCCTGATCGCTCAGTTTCGTTTCTCCGTTGAAGTCAGACGCAGAGTACTTCAAGGCCGCGTTCGCGGAAGACAGCTAATGCGCTGTCGGAAGCTCCGGTATCCGTAATGAGCATGTCAACGGACTCTATGGGACAGATCAGCCACTTCGTCACAACACCCAGCTTGCTGTGATCGGTCAGCACTACTTTGCGCTTTGCCTGGCGAACCATCGCCGCATTGATGTCTGCCTCATCGGAGTTGAGACAGCTAAGGCCGTGCCGCGCGTCAATCCCATTTACTCCCAGAAAGAGAATGTCCACGAATAGCCCGCCCACGCTGGCGACCGCCGATGGCCCGACCATCGAGAACCAGTCACCGCGAAGATGGCCTCCTGTAACAAAAACATGGATGTCCTTGCGATTGCAGAGCTCCATCGCCACGTTCACGGTGTTGGTCACAACCGTGATTCCACTTAGAGCGTGGAGGCAGCGAATCACCTCGGTAGTAGTGGTTCCGGCGGTTAGCGCGATGGTGTCGCCCGGCGAAATCAGCTCCGACGCAGCCTGAGCGATGCGCCGCTTCTCCTGAGCGAAGCTCCCCACCTGATCCTGAAAGGACCTATCATGCCGGAAGGCCTCGTAGAAAAGGGGCTCGATGGGAACCGCTCCGCCGTGGGTACGCCGCAACAGCCCGCGCTCTTCCAGTTCCTGCAGATCTCGGCGCACCGTGGCCAGAGAAACACCTAGTTTATCCCCTAAGGCTTCGACGGAAGCCGTTCCGGATTGACGGATTTCCCGCAGGATGGCGGCGGCCCGGCTGGAATGTTTGTCGTTTCGCTCAGCCATTGCTATTTCAGGATTCCGGACAGATGGAACCGGCCTGTCTCCTTTCACCCGCGAACTGGTCTTATCAATCCACCGCACCTCGTGGTGCCACGTATGAGAACCGCCATCGAAACGGGCTTATTCAGTCCGCTGAATCCACAACACCGTTTTTAGTGACCAGTTCCAAGTGTATGCCCCGCAATTCCGGGAACGTCCCTCGCGGCACAGCCCGGCAAACATCAGCGGTTGCATGCCGTTGCGCCCCCACCCGGATCGCGCGATCAGAGGTGACGGGAACCAACGGGTGTCGGCGGCCGCCCTGACTCGCTGTCAATAACTCTTTGCACATAACGACAGCAACTGTAGACTCTGTTTTGTATCTCCCCCACAACCGAATCCATGCCTGCTTCCGACCCCACGATCCTGAAGACAGGACCTACGGCCACCGTCTCCGCCAGCACGCCGAATGCGGCCAAAGGACAGGTCCTGCTGCCCGCACCCCTCGCCGATTCTTCTGCCACGCAGGGTCGCCTGGGGGGCCTGCTGAAGGAGATCGGGCAGGGTTTCCAGCAACGCCGTTCCTGGCCACGATCCGCTTTGATTCGTCTGGCGTGGGTTTTGCCGCTGGTTACAGTTGCCTCGTGGCTGGGCATCGTCCTCTCCCATCAGTCGGAGGGCGTCGCCACCATTTGGCTCTCCAATGGCCTGATCTTCGGTCTGCTGATTACACAACCGAAACGCCGGTGGCTGGCTTACTTCTTAGCCGGGCTGACTGCCGACACCATGGCCGACATGATCTACGGAGATCCATTTCGGCTCGCATTTGGGGTTTCGCTTGCGAATTCAGTTGAGGTTGTCACCTCAACCTTGCTGCTCACTCTCTGGTTCGGTTCCCCGCTGGATCTCTCGAGACGGAGATCTCTCATTGGCTTTCTTCTGATCTCAGTCCTCGGGGCTACTGCACTGACCAGCGCGCTGGGTGCCGGATGGACCATACTCCTTATTCCCGGTCCATCCTGGTGGCAGATGTTCCGCACCTGGTATCTCGGTGACATGCTGGGCATGGCGGTGCTCGCGCCCGTGGTCATCATGGTGCAGCGGCCGGCCTTTTTCTCCATGTTCGATCCCCGGCATCTGCGCCACACACTGCTGGTTCTGGCCGCGTCTGTGGTTGTTACCTCACTGGTCTTCACGCATAGCCAGGACCCTCTGACCTTCTTCATGTTTCCGGCCTTTCTGCTGGTGGCCTTTCGCCTGGGCCTGCCAGGAACCGTGGTCAATATCCTCCTCGTCACTCTGATGGCCATCGGCTTCACGGTAAAAGGTCATGGTCCGCTGATGCTTATTACCGGCGATCACATGCTGTTGCATCGGATCGTCATTGCCCAGATCTTTGCGGCTGTCGCCATCTTCACGATGTTTCCGGTTGCGGCGATTCTCGAAGAGAAGGAAAACCTCAAGAGTTCGCTCGCAGCCAGTGAGGCAAGATTCCGCGGCCTTGCCCTCACCGACGAGCTTACCGGTCTGCCCAATCGCCGTGCGTTTAATCTCCAGTTTGAGCGTGCATGGGAAGAAGGCCTGACCGGCTGCGCACTATTGGGCCTTCTGATCCTCGATGTCGATCAGTTCAAGCAATACAACGACGTCGCTGGTCATCCGGGCGGCGACGCGTGCCTGCGGTCGATCGCCGAGGTCGTTGCCCGCATCGCAGAAGCAGCCAACGGTATTCCGGCACGCATCGGTGGCGAAGAGTTTGCCGTCATCCTGCCCGACACAACTCAGGAAGGTTCCCGGGAAGTTGCTGAGAACATCCGGCTCTCTGTGATGAACCTCGCTCTGCCTCACCCTGCCGCTGCATGTGGCTTACAAACTGTCAGTCTCGGAGTTGCGACGCGAGTGCCGTCGACTGGCCTGGCTTCGATTGACCTGATGCGATCAGCGGATCAGGCATTGTATTCGGCCAAATTATCGGGTCGAAATCAGGTGGCCTGCGGTTAGAGTCGACCGCCGGATCCCCTGATCGACAGGGAGCCGCCTCATCGTCAACAGTGAAAACCGGTCTCACAGCTGAACTGTATCCTCCCCGTGCATCGGCGCTCGTGGAACAGCCGTTCTGCCCTTTGCGTTCCCGCAGTTGCATGCTGTCATTACCCCGCGAGGCGATCGGGAGGAGCGGAATGCTCCGGGCTGTCCTCGTCCGCCTCGGGGGCATCGTGAGCGCGTCGTGTCGCGGACTCTTCGAACAGAGTGCGAATCGATCCCTCCGAAAATGCTTTTCTGATTCTGTCCGCGACCGGATCTCCTGTCTCGGCGACATTCTCTTCCACTGCTGTCCGCTCCGGTCTTACAGCAGGAGGTTCCTCGGCAGGCGCGGAAAACCGTTGCTCCGGCTCTTCCGGACGATCACCGTGCGAAGGTGCATCCTCCTCCGGAGCCGGATCGAAAGTAAAGAAAGCCCGCTGGCGCGGAAAACTCGCAGGAAGCGGCTCGCTCCTCTCCGCCGGCAAGTCCGCAACTTTGTTCACTGATGGCTCAGGAGCCGGCGGGGGAACATTGGGTGTAATGAATCTCTGCGCTGCCGGGACGCGTTCCACCGCGTCCTCGACAATGTAGTCCTCATTGGGCACGGAACGGTAACGCCACTTTGCGGCACCCAGGTAAATCAAACCGCAAAGAACGCCTGCCGCGACTGCAGGCCACGGCGCGATCGGTGCCGCGGAGCCCGCCAGGCGTACCAGCTGCAGCGGGTTTTTCAGTGACTTTCCCGCTGCAGGACCGGGGGCTGGTGAAGGCGGCGCAGGCGCAGGTGTCGATGCGGCTGGTCCCGATGTCGATGCTGCAGGGGAGGGGGTCGCGGAGCCTGCTGCCGAAGCGTTGCTCGATGCCGGCGATTTCGGTGCAGCAAGATTCGATTCGGTCACGCCCTGCGCGACTTCTGTGTGCTGGATCGCCTTGCGTTCCCGCTCCACGATCCTGACCGCCTGCGACAACTCTGCCCGTTCTCGCCGCAGTTGGCTGGCGCTGACTCCGGCTCCATTGAAGCCGGAGGAGCCGGCACGGCTTGCCGGCCATACAGAAGCGAGGGCCTGACGAATTTCTGAGAGCCTTGTCCCAATGCCGGCGCCTGGATCAGCGTTCGCGTACTTTACCTGAAGATGATCCAGTTGCTTCTGTGCTGCCTTCACCTCATTTCTCATCAGCTGTTGCTGCTTCGATTGGTTGTAGGATGAGAGGCTGTTCGAATGCGGTCTGCGTTCGGTCCTCGTTCTCCCGCCATTCTCGCTCAATCTGTCCACTTGCCGATTGGTAGTCGCCAGTTCTTCCTCCAATGCACCAAGCGCATCGGAGAGCGAGTGATCCGGCTGCGCAGTATGGCGCACGCTCGGCTGCTTTGCTGACTGAACTGGCGGTGCTGCGGCTGGAACCGGCGCGGGTGTAGATGATGCCGCGGGCTGCGGAGTGGCCGCCGGTGCGGTTGTTGGAACCGCAGAAGGATTCCAGGTTGCCAGCGCTTCGGCAATCGCGTTGGCGGCTGCCCGCGAGCGAGTGGCATCAGTATCCTGAAACCGCACGTCGAGCACCTGCGCAGATGGCTGTGCCAGGTCAAGGCGTGAGCGAAACTCACCGATGCGGCTATCCATTACCGAGGAGGCAAGGTACGCCTGCTTCGACAATCCTGCAATTGCCTGATCGTTCAGGATCGACTGCGCCAGCGCAACCGCGGGCTCTCTCGCCTCCGCCAGTCCGGGGTCGATAGTCCGTGCTGTGGTCGCATCGAACGATAACTCCGCAGTTCGAGCGGATCGCATCGTCTTATAGCTGAGCCAGGAAAAGGCGCCCCAGCCTGCAGCCGCGGCAAGGATCAGGGCAATCAGCTTATGTCCCAGCGGCAACGCGGTCGAACGCGGCCGAAAATCTCTGTCGAGCATAGTCCCTCGCTGACATCGAAGATCTGGCAGATTCTCCTGGCCAAGCGAGCGCAACCTGAGTGAACTGCGATCGTTGAGTGAACAGTCTACTCAGCAGTGGTGCAGGTAACCGTCCGGTCGCTTTTTAGCGTCATTGCGGCCGTCGTGCAACGGATCTTCAGCTCCCGAAAATCCGATGTTCGTTCCAGTATAGGACCCCAGCCAGGCCATTTTGTTCTGAGAAGTTCACAGGTTTCGACTCGGGGGCACCAAACTGCGAACTCACGCCTGGTCCCAGCTTTTGGATCGTTCGCCGAGCTTTCACGTCGACTGGCAACATCCCCGGAACTGAAACTCCCATTGCGCCGTATCGAGTCTGGTTAACCCCTGCTGTCCACTGCGTATGACGATTGTCATAAGCGATTGCTGACAATCGGCACTGCGGTTCAGCTACCCACATCACTCATTATGGGTGAGTCAGGACGATCGCAGCATGAGCAAAGAATCCATACGCCGCCAGCTCTCCGCATCGCTCATTGTGGCGATATCTCTGCTTACTCCCGGTCTCATGCAGGCGCAACAGTGCGCCGGCGGCCTTCATGTGCAGGGCTCCGTGCTGGATCCGACCGGAGCCGCTATCCCCAACGCACAGATTGCCCTCGACGGCAGACCTGTCACCATCACCGACGGTCAGGGCCATTACGTTGTCCCCTGTGCCCCGGCAGGAACTTCGCGCCTCATCGTCACTGCCCCGGGATTTTCTCCCGCTGAACTCCCCATTCATGGTCACGCCGCCCAATCAGTACACCTCGACTTCCATCTTGCTCTCGCTACCGTCACCACCGATGTCGCGGTGAGCGGCGACGATGCCGCCAGCCTTGACGCCGACAAGGGCATCGGCACCCACACCCTCTCCCAGAAAGATATTCAGCAACTGGCCGACGATCCCGACGATTTTCAGCGCGAACTGCAAATTCTCGCGGCGGCCAACGGCGGTGCGCCCGGCGCCGCTCGCATCACCGTCGACGGATTTCAGAATTCCAGCGCGCTTCCGCCTAAAAGCTCGATCGCGCGAATTGTAACTGCACCTGATCTGTTCTCCTCCGAGTACGACACGCCGCCATACGCGGGCGGACGCGTCGAGATCTATACGAAACCCGGTGCCAGCGCCTTTCACGGCGCACTCTTTCTGACCGACAGCGACGGCAGCTTCAACGCTACGGATCCCTTTTCGACCATCGCTACTCCGGCCAGCAAGCGCCGCTATGGCTTTGAGCTCAGCGGACCCATTACAAAGACACGCAGCGACTTTTTCGCCGCGCTCGAGAAACGCGACATCAACGAATACAACGTCGTCAACGCCGTGACTCTCGACGCCAATGCCAATCAGACATTCCTTCACCAGACCGTCGCCGCGCCTCAGCATCTCTGGATCGGCTCCGCTCGGGCTGACTGGCAGGCCGCGAAGTCCGACGTCTTTACCCTCTCGTTTTCGGCGAATACCAACAATCTGACCAATCAGGGCATCGGCGGCCTGGTTCTTGAGGATGCCGGCTACGACTCGACGATCGGCGAATACGATCTGCGCGCCACCAACACACAAACCATCAGCATCAATCTTCTGCACGAAACCCACGCCGCGTTTACATGGAAAGACACCGAGCAGTCTCCGCTCTCGACTGCGCCCTCGCTGCAGGTCGCGGGGTTCTTCCTGGGCGGTGGCAGCGCAGCGCAGCAGCTCAACGACCGCGAGCGCAATCTCGAAGTCGATGAAGATTTTCTTTATACGCACAGGAAGCAGACCTGGAAGATCGGTGCGCAGTCTCTCGGCATCTTTGTTCACGAGACCGATCCCAACACCTTCAATGGCGCCTTTACCTTCGGCGGCGGCACAGCGCCCGTTCTCGATGCGAACAACAATCCGACCGGCGCTGCCACAACCATCACCGGCCTGGAGCAGTATCGCCGTGCGCTGCTCAATCTTCCTGGCGGAACGCCGACAAGCTATGCGGTCACCTCCGGCACCGCGCTTGTGCCTTTCACGCAATGGCAGCTCGCCTTCTATGCCCAGGACACGGTCAAGCTGAGTCATCGGCTATCGCTTTCCGGCGGCCTGCGCTACGCGCTCCAGACTTCGCCCACCAGCTATGTCAACTTCGCGCCGCGCACCGGCCTCGCGTGGGCGCTCGACAAGCATTCGAAAACGGTGCTCCACGTTCACGCCGGGCTCTTCTCTACGGTCGTTCCCGAAGCCGTCGCCACTGAGGCTTACCGTCTCAATGGAACTCGCCAGACGGAATCCATCATCTACGCGCCTTCGTTTGCCAGTCCGACGGTTCCCACCAGCGGCTCGCTCGATATTTCAACCGTCAGAGCTCCTCTCGGCAACCTGGCGGAGGTCCCATCGTTCCAGAGCGGCATCGGGATCGAGCACGACTTTCCGCATCACTGGCACGCGCAGGCGAACTTTTACTCCGGCGAATCGTGGAATCAGCTTCGCTCCCGCAACATCAACGCGCCTCTCATCACCGATGCCACGCCTCCCGGTCTTGCCGGCGCTCTGGGCGCGCCCCGTCCCATTGCGGCCAACAAGAACATCTTCCAGTTCGAATCGACCGGCCATCTCAGCGGCAAGGTCGTCTTCCTCGGCCTTGATCAGCACAGCTACAAGCGCTTTGCCTTTTTCCTCGGATACCTGAACTTCAACTTCACGACCGATGCTCCGGCGAACGCGGGTTTCGCGCAATCTGCCTACAGCAACAAGGGCGAAGCCGGTCCGCCTGACTGGGAAGCCCGTCAGCGTCTGTTCTTCTTCGGCAACCTCAACCTGCCGGAGAAAGTGTCTCTTTCAGCGCAAATGGATGCGCAATCCGGTGCGCCGTATAACGTCACGACCGGCACAGATAACAACGGTGACGGCGTCTTCAACGATCGGCCTTCCTATGCGTCCACCGGCGGGGCCGGCGTTTACCCCACGCGCTTCGGTCTGCTCACGGCCAACACCACGAATGGCGACGTTCCGCGCGATCTCGGGACCATGCCGGCGCTGGTTCATCTCGATACCAACCTCAGCCGTGCATGGAGATTGGGACGAGCGAAGTCCGACAATACCCGCACTCTCACCCTGAACGCCCGAGCCGCCAACCTTCTCAACCACACCAACGCGACTGCTGTCAGCACCGTCATCGGTTCGCCCAACTTCTCCAATATCGTCGCCGCCGAGAGCGCTCGTCGTCTCGAACTCGGCGCGCGCTTCACCTTCTGACCTTCATCGCGAAAGGAACTGCGCCATGTTGTCCAAAGCTCTTGCCGCTGCTGCCATCACCGTGCTTCCGCTCGCGCTGGGCGCACAAACCGCGCCCGCCACGTCTTCGCCCGCTCTTCCGCTCGCCGGCGTTTATTACCGCTACTGGCCCGAACAGATCGTGCAGTGGGTCGGCCCCGAGTTGCCTTACTCCATGATCGTGCTCAGCGTCGATGACCGCGGCAAGCAGCCCATTTACGATGTGCAGCTCATTCCGCGTGCCGCGGGAAAGCCCGTGCACTACACCAATTCCGCCGAAGAGCTTGCGATCGATCAGCATGCCGGCCTCGAAGCGCATCAGGTCGCCATGCAGTTCGATGGTCCATCCGATCCGGAAAAAGGTGCGCAGTATATGCTTCGCTTCAACACCGAGAAGGGCACGCCCGTGGTCTGGCAGTTCGTGCTGGGCACCGATGTCACCGAGCAGGGCAGCGGCGTTTCGCCCGTTCCCGCGCCGATTCCCATCCTTATGTATCGCGAGCAGGGTGGACTGGCCGGCGAAGGCACCGCTCTCCAGGTGGGCAGCGTCACCAGTACCGCCGACGTGTGGAAGGAGATCGCCCAGCCCCCTTATTTCGTCCCTTACCGGGGCGCCCTCTCGACCGGGGTGCATATCCTCACCTTCGTTCCCGGCGATGTCTCATGGAAGTTCGCGTCACAATCTCTCACCGATGCCCACGGCCGTTCCCTGTCGCTGGCTGAGGCCGGCGAGAACACCACCATGACCGACAAAACGCTGGCGGTCACCGCTTCGTATACGCTCGCTGGCGGAGCCATCAGCCGTGTCACCTTCAGTCCTGCGGGAGGCAAGCACGACCACATCGTGACGCTCGAGTTCTCTCCGGCTCTCGCGCCAGGCAGCGACAGCAGCTTCGAAGTGGTCGCCGGCAAAAAGACGAAGATCGCGACCGGATCCGTCCAGGAGGCCGCCGCTCAGGGCTCCGGCGTCACCGAGTCCTGGAGTTTCGCTTCCCCCAACGAGCTGAAGCCGCTCACCGCCAAAGCTTCAGAAACCCTTCAGCCTTGAAAGGGAAAATCGAGCCTGGTGGTTCCGGGCAACTGGCGAGGTTGCGAGCAACAGAGACACAGATCCCGGCTCCGGGATGTGGTCCGTTCTCGCCCATAATTCAAATCTTAAGTTGTTGAAGGGTATGGCGCGCCCTGAGAGATTCGAACTCCCGACCTACTGATTCGTAGTCAGTCGCTCTATCCAACTGAGCTAAGGGCGCGCTTCCGGACTCCTTCGAGAATAACAGTTCTGTTCCGGGCGGGCAACGGATGACTCGGACTCGCGGCCCTGCGTTGGTCGATTCAGCACCAGTTGACCGGACGGCGGGTGAGACCCCTGCGCGCAGCCGGTTCAGGAGGGTTGGGCTTCGGGGTTGAGACCCTTTCGGAGCTTGCCGCTGTTACTGGATTTTCGGCCGCCTCGAGCTCTTCCTCGGTGAGAACAAAGCGACGGATATAGCGCAGCGGCTCCTCCCAGAGCGCCATCTGTTCGAGGTGATATTGCCATATCGAATTGGAAGTGGAGCGAGATGTGCGCCGGGTAAACGCCCGCCGCCGCACGGTGACCGTCTGGCCGTTGCGGTCGAGGCGCGTGTACTCCCGGGAAGGGAGGACAAACGTAATCTGCGCGCCCTTCTTCCAGAAGTGTCGTGCAAAGTCATGAGAGAAAAGGAGAGCGTAGTAGCGCCGGCCGTGTTCGAGAGTGGCAATGGCGTGATCCAGGTCTTTCCAGGTCGGTTCGATGTTTCCCTGGAACCAGCGCCGAAACTCAAACCCCTGGGCGCGAGCCCGTGCGATCAGCATCCGGATCAGTTCTCGGCGAGTCATCGTGAATCCAGCGAAAGCGGGGGGGACGCCTGCTGTCCTCGGAGCCCTCGATCAATTTCACGGTACAGACAAAGCCGCCGGGAGGCAAGAGCACCATGGGTACGCTGCTGGTCAATGCACAGGGGGCGGTGGTATGGTTCCGGGGTGCAAAATCCGGCGCGTGCCGGCCGCGGGAAATGCAGATCCGTTCGCCCAGCCTGGGTGGGCTCCCATCGCACCGTCTGGCCGTGACCGCTTGCACCCGAGGTTAAAGCTATGGCAACACTGACGATCGATCCGCGCGTCAGCGGAGTGACGGCCGAATTCGTCGCCCAGCGTCACCAGATGTATGTCGATGGCCGTTTTGTGACCGCGGCATCCGGCAAGAAATTTCCCGTCTACAACCCGGCTACCGGGGACGTGATTACTGAGGTGCCCGAGGCCGAAGAGGAGGACGTGAACCGGGCAGTGCTGGCGGCTCGGCGCGCCTTCGATGAGGGACCGTGGTCACGGATGTCGCCCTCAGAGCGCGGACGCATGTTGTGGAAGCTGGCCGATCTCCTGGAGCAGCATCTCGAGGAGTTTGCCGAAATCGAGTCGCTGGACAACGGCAAGCCGCGGTCGGTGGCTCGCGTTGCCGATGTGCCATTGGCGGTCGATATGTTCCGCTATATGGCCGGCTGGGCGACCAAGATCTCCGGGAAGACCTTGCCCCTATCAGCGGGACGGGATTTTCACTCGTACACGCTGCGCGAGCCCATCGGCGTTGTAGGGCAAATCATTCCCTGGAATTTCCCGCTGCTGATGGCCGCGTGGAAGCTCGCGCCGGCACTGGCCTCCGGCTGCACGGTCGTGCTCAAGCTGGCTGAACAGACCCCGCTGAGCGGTCTGCGCCTGGCACAGTTGATTGACGAAGCCGGTTTCCCGCCGGGTGTGGTCAATGTCCTGACCGGCTACGGCGAAGGCGCTGGCGCTCCGCTGGCGGCCCACGACCTGGTCGATAAGGTGGCGTTTACCGGATCGACAGAGGTAGGCAAGCTGATCGTGAAGGCCGCGGCTGGGAACCTGAAGAAGGTGACCCTGGAACTGGGCGGCAAATCACCCGCTCTCGTGTTTCCTGACGCGAAGCTCGATCAGGCCATCTCCGGCACGGCGAGCGCAATCTTCTTCAATCATGGTCAGTGCTGCTGCGCGGGGTCGCGCCTCTATATTCACGAGAAGGTCTTCGATCAGGTAGTGGAGGGCGTGAGCCACGTAGCCGAGGACATCAAGCTGGCGCCTGGCCTCGATCCTTCCTGCCAGATGGGCCCGCTGGTCAGCGACGAGCAGTACCGGAAGGTGGTCGGCTACATCGAGTCGGGTATCGAGGAGGGCGCGAAGATTGCCGCGGGCGGTCCGGTATCCGGAGCCGAGCGCGGTTACTTCGTGCGGCCCACCGTGCTGACCAACACCAATCCGCGCATGAAGGTCGTGCAGGAGGAAATCTTTGGTCCCGTGGTGTGCGCGGTGCCGTTCTCCGATGAGGATGTGGATCGGATTGTGAAGCGCGCCAACGACACCGTCTATGGCCTGGCGGCTTCCGTCTGGACGCAGAACCTCAGTCTGGCGCACAAGGTATCGCGGGCGATCCGCTCAGGCACCGTTTGGGTGAACTGCCACAACGTCTTCGACGCATCGCTGCCCTTCGGCGGATACAAGCAGTCCGGCTGGGGCCGCGAGATGGGCGAAGAAGTACTCAACAACTACCTTGAAACCAAGGCGGTTACCGTCGCGCTTTAGCGCTTCCGCGCAGCTGTGGATTCGCCGGTCGTCCCGTGTCTCAAATTCAAGGCATGGGGCAACCGGTGGATCGCTGCGCGGCACAAGCGTCCCGGGACAGGAGAGTTCCGTCTACAATCCCTGAGATCATGTTTGGCTCCGACGGTGGCGTCCGAACGCTGACGCTGTGGTGTGCGCTCCTGTTGGCAGGGGCAATGACCCGCGTGTCCGCGGAGATCACCGACACCAATCCGCTCAACCGAACGCCCGAGGTCCGCGAGGCCTTCGACCAGTTTTACAACATGGATTACGACCATGCTCTGGCACGGTTCCGTGATATTCAGCGGGAGCATCCGGGCAATCCCATGGCGACGGATTACCTGCTGGACGCCGTACTCTTCCGCGAACTCAACCGTCTCGATCTGCTGGATACGACCTTCTACGCCAACGACGGCTTCCTGACAGGCAAACATACGGTGGTTGAGGATCCGAGGGTGCGGGACCGCATTCAGCAACTGTCCGATGAGGCGGTCAATGAGGCGAACGCGGAACTGAAGACCAATCCCAACGATTCCGATGCACTTTTTGCAAGAGGATGGGCAAAAAGCCTCGCCGCTACTTACGACGCGATGGTGGAGCGAGCCTTTGGAGCGGGTCTGAAACAGGCTTTGGGAGCGCGGTCCGACTGTGACAAGGTGCTGCAGCTGGACCGGAACTATGTCGATGCCAAGCTGGTTTCCGGTGTCTACCAGTACGTAGTCGGGGCTTTACCGTTTGCTTTCAAACTGGTTGTTGGCTTTGTTGGGATCCATGGATCGAAGAGCCAGGGCATGGCGATGCTCCGCGACGATGCCGCCCATGGCGTCATTACCCAGGTGGAAGCGAAGACCTCGATGATGCTCTTCCTGCGGCGCGATGGAAAATACCAGGAGGCCGCGGGAATCGCCCACGGGCTCGCGCAGCAATATCCCCACGATTATCTCTTCAAGCTGGAAGAGGCGAACCTCGAGAAGGATGGCGGGGAAGCGATGGTTGCAGTCGAGGCTTACGAGCGGCTGATTGCGGCGGCCAAAGAACCCGGCTTTTATCCGAGCGCGCATCTGGAACTGGCTTGGTTTGGCTTGGGTGACAGCCTGCGGGGACAGAAGCTCTATGCCCAGGCGGTCGAGGCATATCAAAACGGGGCCGATCAGCCAACCACCAGCACCGAGCTCAGGCGCCGCTGTTTGCTGGAGGCAGGCAAGACCTACGACCTGATGCGCGAGCACGCGAAGGCCGTCGAGGAGTATCAGGCCGTGGTGAAGGCAGGCAGCGATACCGTACAGGGCGAGCAGGCGCGGAAGTATATGAAATCCGCCTACACGGGAAACTGAAATCCCCTGACACGCTGCAGAAGGACTTCCCGCCGTGAAAAAGCACGAGTCTTACTCGTGCCACGAGCGCCGAAAATGATCGGGCGTTACGGGCGGCAAAGAAGCTCTCTGGTTTGAAAGGGCACGGCTTTAGCCGTGCCAGCAGTGCCGAGAATGCTTCCAGCTTCAGCCCCTGAGGGATGGACTCAACCCTCAAATCGACTTTGTTCGCGACCCCTGAAGATTGGCTCGCAGATTATTTGCTCTTCCCCAGGGGCGGTCGCTCTGGTTGGAGCGCGCCGCCCTGGCTTCTGTACCTCTACTGATTCCTATCGTCAATTGAGCGGGTCAGGATTACCGCTTTGCCGGCACCGTGATATCGAAGATGGGGCTGACCTGCCCGGCGAGATTATCGCTGGAGTCGAAACGATCGAAATTCAGACAGCCACGCTGCTTCAAACCGCTCTCGATCTGTATCCGCCATTGCGACGATTTACGCGTCCAGCTTTTTGGTCACCATCTCGTTGAGGAGTGCCGGGTTGGCCTGTCCTTTCGAGGCCTTCATGACCTGGCCAACGAAGAAACCAGCAACAGTCTTCTTGCCCTTCCGATACTGCTCGATCTGGGCGGGATTGGCAGCGATGACCTCGTCGATCAGCTTCTCGAGGACCGAGGTGTCAGTGATCTGCTGCGGCTTCTCCCGCTCATAGACCGGGCCGAAGTCCTCATTGCGCTCAAAGCAAAGATCGAAAAGCTGCTTAAGCTGTTTCGAAGAGATCTTGCCTTCTTCGGTCAGATCGGCGGCCAGCGCGACGCCCTTCATCGAGATGGGCGACTGCTCGAGCTCGAGGCCCGCTGCTTTGAGGCGCATGGTGAGCTCGCTCTGGACGAGGTTAGCGACGCGGCGCGGATTCTTCGCGACGCGGGCAGCGTATTCGAACTGATCAGCGAAGGCGCGCGTCGCGGTGAGGGTCTGCGCGTCTTTCTCGGTGATGCCGTATTCGGCGATCATGCGAGCCCGGCGAGCCTCGGGCAACTCCGGCATGCGCGAGGCGATCTCGCCCTTCCAGGCTGCGGAGACGATGAGCGGCGGAAGGTCGGGCTCCGGGAAATAGCGGTAGTCGTGCGCCTGCTCCTTCGAGCGCATGGGGTAGGTACGGCCCTCGTTGGCGTTATAAAGGCGCGTCTCCTGAACGACGCGGCCGCCGGATTCGACAATCTCAATCTGGCGCTCGATCTCGTATTCGAGAGCCGCGCGGATGAAGCGGAAGCTGTTGACGTTTTTGACTTCGGCCTTAGTGCCGAAGCACTCCGCACCTTTGGGCATGATGCTGACGTTGGCATCGCACCTCAGCGACCCTTCTTCCATGTTGCAGTCGCTCACCCCGGTGTAGAGGATGATCTCTTTGAGGCGGGTGAGGTATTCGTACGCCTCATCGGGAGTGCGCATATCGGGCTCGCTGACGATTTCGACCAGCGGCGTGCCGCAGCGGTTGAGATCGACGTAGGTGCGGGTGGCTGAGTCGGCAAAGCCGTCGTGGATGCTCTTGCCCGCGTCCTCTTCCATGTGCAGACGGGTGATGCCGATCCGTTTAGTCGCACCATTGCTCGGGACTTCAATCCAACCGTGCTCAGCCAGCGGCTTGTCGTACTGCGATATCTGATAGCCCTTGGGCAGATCGGGATAGAAATAGTTCTTGCGGGCGAAGATCGACCGTTCGCGAACCTGGCAGTTCAGAGCAAGCGAGGCCAGCGTAGCGAACTCGACGGCGCGCCGGTTGAGGACCGGCAGGGATCCCGGCAGGCCCAGGCAGACGGGGCACACATTCGTGTTCGGCGGCGCACCGAAGCGGTTGGGGCACGAGCAGAAGGCCTTGGTTTCAGTGAGCAGCTGAACGTGAACTTCGAGGCCGATGACGGCTTCGTACTTCGCGCGCACTTCCGGCGAGATGGTTACAGCAGAGGCCATGGCAAGAATCAGTTTAGCAGCGGGACGCGGCAGTCATTCCGAGCGCGCAGCGTTCCAGGCTACCCCAAAACCCGGCCAGGGCGCCCCATATCTGCCCGGTCTTGGCAGATGTGGGATTCCACCGAAAAATCTGCGATTGGATATGAATCCCAGAACACCTGGTGTGGCGTTTTCTGAAGTTTCCTGACCTTGTCATCCCGACCTGAGCGCAGCGCAGCGGAGGGACCTGCTTTTCTTTGTGCGAACGATAAAGAAATCTCGGAAGCACCACCCTACCGCTCAAGGATCTGCTCGAAATACGCCAGCGCCCGCGGATCGTGCGTCTGCCCCAGCCAGAAGATCGCCTGCTTGCGAACCTCAGGATCAGAATTTGTCTGAGCGACGTGCAGCAGCTCCGGCACCGCTTCGTCCTTTGGGAGCTGGCTCAGGGCAAAGACTGCTTTCTTTTTGACCGCGACTTCGGGATCGTTTTCGACGGCATCCTTGAGGGTCGCGACCGCTTTTTTTCCCGCCTTCTGCGCCACCCAGAAAATAGCCTGCTCGCGCACATGGGTGTCGGCGTCCGATTTGGCGAGACGGATCAGATCGTCGGTTGCCGCCGGTTCGTTGCAAATGGACAGATCGAAGGCCAGCTTGGCGCGAAATTCGGGATCGGGATCCGTCGATAGTTTTTCGAGCGCCAGCAGGCCGTCGTGACCGCGCTCGGCTCCCAGCCAGAAGGCGCCTTTCTCACGCAGCCACAGCGGATTCGCCGAAGAAGCAAATCCCACCAGCGCCGTGGTTGCCTTGGCTGTCTCATGCATGGCAATCGCGGAAAGCGCCTGATCCGTGAGTCTCCGGTTATCTGCCTTGACCAGGCCGGAGAGCCATGCGAGGCTGTCGTCTGCCTGAACGCCGGTGAGCCACGTGAAGGGCAGCCCTCCTGCATCCAGCCGGCAGCCGGCGCCGGTAAACCGAATTTTGTCCACCGCGCCCTGATCGATGCGCACCAGAATATCCAGGCTGGTTTCAGCGGTTCCTTCCGCGTCAGAAGTGCGGAAGGTGTTATCGCTGTCCTCTAATCGATAGACACCGCAACATCCATCGTCCATTGATCCATTGCTGTCGCCCGAACACACAGAGAAACGCGATCGTGGAACAGCAGCCACTTCATAGCCAATCCAGAGCGGTCCATTTGAATGCTGAAATCGGTCCACCGTCGCGGACAGTCCTGCGCCGGCGGGCTCAGTGTGAAACTGCGCGTTGACGACCTTCGGCGGCTGCTGGGCCATCGCCAGCACAGACACGCCGAGTATGACTGCTGCCAACCAATCCTTTTTCATGGGGAATTCCTCGCTACTTGTTGAGAATTTCGAGCATGTACTGTGTGGCCTCCTGGCTATGCATCAGGCTCAGCTGCTGCACCAGGTACTGCTTCAGGTCCGGATTCTTCTCGGCACGGGCCAGGGCCACCAGATCGTGCGCGTCATTCGCCAGGAAGAGCGCCTGGGCCGCGGCACGCCTCGTTTCCGCATCGGTGTTGTTCTGGTAGGTCGATACCAGTGCCGGAGCCACCGACATCCCGCCGGCGATTCCCAGATTGCGGATGGCCTTCCGCCGCAGATCAGGATCTTTTTCGGACTGCGCAATTTCGGTCAGCGGCGAGATGCCTTTGTGGCCGCTGGCAATCAGCGAGTTGATGATGGCCGCCTTCGTCTCGCTGTCGTTCGTTCCCCGATACAGCGTCATAAGATCCTGCACCGCGCCCATCGCTCCCAATGTGTGGACCGCAGTCTGCACCAGCTCGTGGTCCTTCTCCTGGCGTGCTGCCGCGAGGACTTTCGCCGAGTCTCCGGTGATCAGGTACGAATGCAGGATCGCCTGCTTCACCTGAGCATCGGTCGTGTGCTCGTAGATGTCCGCCAGCGTGTCATCGGCATGCTTACCCTGGGCTGCAGCAACCATGCGAATCGCCCTGATCTGCAGCGCCGGCCCCGACTGTCCATGGGCAATCTGGCTGATCAGCGTTTCGGCCTGCGGTGACTGGCTCTGCGCCAACACGAACAGCGCGCGGCTCTTCAGTTCCTCCGATTGATTGCCGGAAAGGATCTTCTCGAGGATGGGGACCGCCTGCGCCTGGTCCTGCTGCATCAGCGCGTTCAGCGCCAGCAGCTTCAGGTTCTCGTCGGCTTCCGCCTGGGGAGCAACCGGGTCGCCGCTCTTGCCGCGAATCTCGATCTCCAGCGCGCCGCATTCTCCCAGCCACCGGCTTTGCGGATTCCGTCGGCGCAACTCTCCGCACGTGCTCAGCGCGTTGGCCGGCTGCCCCTGCTTGTTTTCGGCATAGGCCTTCCAGTAGAGCGCCCCATCCGCATGTTCGCCTCGCATCTGCGCGACGCGGTCGAAGATCCCAATCGCATCCGACCAGCGGCTCTCGTTGACGGCACGAGTCCCATCGGCATAAAGAGTGGCATCGTCGGTGGCCGCGCCCGATCCGTTTGCGGCCGGCAAAGGCTGCGCCTCCGTGGCGTGCAGATTCCCCGTCGCGACAGTGGCTGCGGCCGCAAGAAAAATGACAAGTACTCCTCGGGTTTTCATTAAATCGATGCTCCTTTTGCGTGATTCGTCCCGCCTGTCTGATCGGGCTTGCGTGCCATGAGCACGCGAATTTCAAACAGGATCCCTTCGGCGTTCATCTCGTTGCGCACCCGCCGGAGATCAGCAGCCGTCAGGTTCGGATTGTTGGCGATCTCCGCCAGCACTCCCTCCATTTGATCCAGCGTCCCGGCCAGCAGAGGATCGCCGGCATTGCTCGCCGTCGCGCGATAAATCCGGTTCGAGGCCAGCAATTGCTGCGCGTCGGACTGGAGTTCCGCGTTGTCGGTGCGGTCGGATGGGTTCGCATGTTCCAGCGCAACCAGCAACCGCTCCGTGCGGTCCAGATGATCTGCCAGCACCACAACCACGACGCGCTGCGTGGCCTGCCTGGCGGTATTGCCGGCGACCGTGTTTTTCGTTGTCGTCGTCATCCGCTCCCAGTAGCGCCCGCCGATAAAGGTTGCTGCCAGAAGCAGCGCGCAACCCAGAGCAGCCAGCCCAATGCGCCACTGTCCCCACGCCCGCCAGCCTGTTGTCTTCTTCTCATAGGGGATCAGTCGTGGCCGCAGCGACTCCCACACTCGCTCACCGTAGTCTGCGCCGCGCCGCGCGGTAGGCGCCGATCGGATTGGGTCCAGACTCTGTTGCAGTTCGGCAAAACGCGCCGAGCACTCGCGGCAGGCGTGCTCGTGCGCAGACACGCCGCCTGAAGCTTCGCCATAGTACAGTTCGATCAGCTCGTCGTCGCTCAGGTGCTTCATGCATTCCCCCGCAGCGGCGCCAGTTCCCGGCGCAGTTTCTGCACCGCGCGAAACACCGCCTGTTTCGCTGCGTTTGGAGCGATGCCCAGCACCTCGGCGATTTCGTTCATCGAGCGGTCCTCGAGATGCCGCAATACGAATGCGGTCTTCTCGGCCGGCGTCAGTCGCTGCATCGCCATCTCCTGCGCGGCGCTGATCTCGCGGCTGAGCAGCGAGCGCTCAGGATCAGCTTCCTGCGCCGCCACCTGCACGCTCTTCTGCTCCGGATCGTTCTCCTCGCCGTGGCGATATTCCGCCTCGACGCCAGGCTGGCTGAGCCGGTTCAGGGCGCAGTTCACAGCGATCCGGTAGATCCAGGTGCCGAAGCCGGAACGCTGCTGAAATGCCTCCAGCCTCTGATATCCCCGCAGAAATGCCTCCTGCACAATCTCCTCCGCATCGGCTTCGTTGCCGACGATCCGAAATGCCACCCGGAACACAGTGGTGCTGTGGGCGCGCACGAGCGCACCGTATGCGTCCTTATCGCCGGCCAGTACAGCCCGGACAACCGAATGGTCGGTTTCCTGCATTCAGCGCATTAGACAGAGCCGCCGCTTCGCGGTTAGGGAATTATTTTCGATTCTTGCCGGTGTTGATGCGGGGGACGTTGGCGCAGAGCGATCTCTGTTGATAGAGTGGCGTGCAGCATAACAAGGGACACCAGAGAGAAGTGGATCAGAATCCCGCTCCGGAGGCGCGTCTGCATGTCGTTCCGCTCTGTGTTCATGGCTGTGGTTATCGGTTTTTCTCTGATCGTCGCCGCCTTCCTGATAAACCATGCGCGGCCCGGCGTGGAAACCCAGCAGCCGACTGCCGACTTTGTCCGCGCGTCCGGCAAATGTGCCGAGTGCCATGCGCGGCTCCAGTATTCCGTGGTGCATGAATACGAGATGTCGACGCACGCGCGCAAGGGCGTGAACTGCCTGGACTGCCACCAGCCCGGCGCCGGCCAGGAGAAGCTGGATCATCACGGCTTCGTGATCGCGAAACATCTGACGGCGGGTAATTGCCGCTCCTGTCACGAGCAGGAGTATCAGGAATTCCTGCGCAGCCGTCACGCGGCGCCGTCGTGGGCGGCTGTTTTCGGAGAGAAAGCGCTGACCCCCGAACAGGTCTCGTTTTCCGAGCAGTATCAGCCGGGAGGAACGCGGCGGCCGCCGCACCCCTTTGTGATCGCAGAAGGAAAGTCGGCGATGACCAGCGGCTGCGAGCAGTGCCACTCGATCGGGAAGCCCAATGCTGACGGCACCATCGGAACCTGCACCGCCTGCCACTCGCGGCATACGAGCAGCGTAGAGCTGGCGCGGCTGCCCAGCACCTGCGGGCAGTGTCACATGGGGCCCGACCACTCGCAGATGGAAATTTACAACGAGTCGAAGCACGGCGTGATGTTCGCGGCGCAGAGGAACATCCTGAACCTCAAAGCTCCGCCGAAGCTCCTGACGACGCGGGATATGTTTGTGCCCACCTGCGCCACATGCCATATGTCCGGTATCAACGGGCTGAAGGTCACGCACGATCCATCGGACCGGTTGTCGTGGTTCCTGGCAGCCGAGATTTCGACGAAGCGACCGAATTACACGCGGGCGCAGGCTGCCATGAAACAGGTCTGCGAGCAGTGCCATACCGCGGCGACGGTGGATCGTGTCTACGCTCAGGCTGAACAGATCGTTGACTCCACCAATGCGCGAGTGGCGCATGCGAAGGAGATTGTGGCGAGCCTGCATACTGCCGGACTGGTGAAGGGTCCGCCGTTCTCGAACCCGGTCGACTTTCTCTATTTCGATTTGTGGCACTACGACGGGCGCACCTCGAAGCATGGCGCGTTTATGGGCGGCGCTGACTTTGTGCAGTGGCACGGCAATTATCCGATGCTGCAAAAGACGGTGGAACTCGAACACATGGCAGCGGACATGAGGAGGCAGCATGCCGGCGAATGAGTGGCTGGAGGGCTGCCGCCGGCTGATCGTTCATCCGCGCATGCGGTGGGCGCATGATCCGCAGCTTTGGGTCGAGCTCTTTGCCACTGCAAACCTGGGCATTCTTGCGGCAGATATCTACATTGCGCACTCCGTGAATCAGTTTGCAGTCAAGGCGGAATATATTCCGCTGTACTTCTCCATCGCAGCGGCAGCAGTGCTCGGCGTTGCTGTTTGCCTCGGATGGATTGGAAAGATGCGTCGCGTCTGGTGGATAGCTGGCTACATAATCGGATGGGCAGCCATCACCACCGGCCTCGCAGGCGTCCTCTATCACCTCGACTGCCGCTTCTTCGCGGAGCGCACGCTGAAGAGCATCACCTATGCAGCTCCATTTGCTGCACCGCTGTCGTATACCGGTCTGGGATTCCTGCTGTTGCTCAACCGCATGGTGGCTCCGCGAACGGTGGACTGGGCGCGGTGGGTGATTTTTCTGGCCATGGCCGGGTTCTTCGGCAATTTTGTCTTATCCCTGACGGACCATGCGGAGAACGGATTCTTTCTTCACACCGAATGGGTGCCGGTGATTTCGTCGGCCTTCGCGGTGGGGTTTCTCACGGTGCCGCTGATGGCGCGGGTAGCCCGGCGGTATATGGACTGGTGTTTGCTGATCATGGTTCTCCAGGCGCTGGTCGGCGTACTGGGATTTTGGTTTCACCTGCGCGCGAACTTGGTGGAGCCGGGACACACTCTCTTTGAGAAGCTGGTCAACGGCGCACCGCCCATGGCTCCGTTACTGTTTCCCAACCTGGTGGGACTGGCGTGGATTGGGATGTGGGCCCTGATCCCGCATCTGCCCGAAGCGGGAACACCGCGTTCATGGCTGGGCGCGACGTGGATCTGGGCACATCCCGGAGACTTGCCTGGGGACGAATCGCTGGGAGCCGGCGACTAATAATTCCCCGAGAATGCTCGAGCGCGATCCGGAGTAGGATTGCGGCAAATCCCAGCGCACCGCAACCGCACTGTGATCAGGCGGTCGCGTCCAGCAGGGCGGTGAGGCCGGTTATGTCGAGAACAACGATGCTGCGAGCATCGACCTGAAGAAGGCCCTCGGCCTGAAGACGCATGAGATTGCGCGATACCAGCTCGCGCACCGTGCCGAGCTGATGCGCCATCTCCTGATGAGTGCCGGGGAGTTCGAATTCAATACCCTGGCTGGTGGCTTTGCCCGCGGTCTGCGCGAGGCGGACGAGAGCGGCGACGAGGCGCTGGCGCACGGTGGTGAAGGACAGTTCCTCGATGATGCCAACCAGACGGCGCAGCCGCGCACCGACGACGGCTAGCATCTTGAGCGCGACCTCAGGGTGCTGGAGGCAGAAGTTGCGGAGATCCTGCCGGGAGATGAAGAGGATTTGCGAATCTTCCACCGCAGAAACCGACGCGGGATAGGAGCCCCCGTCAAAGACCGGCAGCTCGGCAACCGAACTGCCGGGCCCTTCCACAGCGAGAACCTGCTCGCGTCCGTTCGGTGAGCTCTTGAAGATGCGCAGTTTGCCGGAGTCGATGATGTACAGGCCGCGGCATAGATCGCCCTCCGAAAACAACAATTCGCCATGACTGTAGCGCTTGCGCACGAAGCGGGCCGCGAGCAGACGCACCTCGTCGGGAGAAAGCCCGGAGAAGAGAGGCACGGCGGCGAGAGAGGCTGCGACACTGCCGGCATCGGTCATCGGTGAGATTGTACGCAATCTCACCAGGCCAGTGACTTTAGTCGCTGCCATGGGAGCGAGGCCGAAAGAGGATACGGAACAGGAGGGCAATTATGCCTACGGCTGAGACCACGGTTCGCGAGATTGCGGTGGAGAATCCCGCATCGATTCGCGTCTTTGAGAAGTTTGGAATTGATTATTGTTGCGGCGGGCGCAAGCCACTGGCCGACGCCTGCGAAGAGAAAGCGCTGGAGCCGAGCACGGTTTTGGCCGCCCTCGAGGCTGCAGCGGAGCCGGCGGAGAAGGCGGGTATCGACTGGTCGACGGCGCCGCTCACATCGCTCTGCGAGCACATCGTTGCCCAGCATCATGAGTATGTGCGCGCGGAGATTCCCCGCCTGATGCACTTTGCGCAGCGCGTGGTGGCGCGCCACGCCGACCGGCATCCGGAGCTCACCGAAATCCAGCAACTGGTGAAGGCACTCAGCGAAGAACTGGTACAGCACCTGGCAAAGGAAGAGACGGTGCTGTTCCCCTACATCGCAAATCTGGAGCGGAATGTGACCCAGTGCGGGCCGCCGGCGCTGGGCTGCTTTGGCACGGTGAAGAACCCGATTCGAATGATGATGGCGGAGCACGACGCAGCGGGCGACACCCTGGCGCGCATCCGCGCACTCAGCGCGAACTACACGGCACCCGCCGGAGCATGCCCCACCTATCGCGGCTTCTATCAGGCACTCTCGGAGTTTGAGCGCGATCTGCACCAGCATGTGCATCTGGAGAACAACATTCTCTTTCCCCGCGCCATAGAGATGGAGGAGAGTTGCGGCTGACGCCGCGTGGCCGAATTGCAAATGCCTGCCGCTCTCGCGCGGAAACCCGGGCGGTAAGGCATCGTGCAGGTCGTCGAGAAGGCGCTGTGAACGCCCGTCCCGGGCCGCCAAACATCCTCTCCATCAGTAGCTGCGGCCGCCGCGCTCTGCCATTCGCCGGCGGCCGCTTCGCTTTCTTCCAACGCCAGGCAGGCCTTTGATAGCAGCATTTCGTCGCTGGTCCCGGCGTCTCACGCCGGATCGTGCCATGAAGCATGCGATGGCTCCGCACGCGAAATTCGGCAATTCCGCATAAAAATCCGGAAACTGGAAATAAATCGTAATGCGATGTAATATTGGATCGTAGTACGATGCAACGGCGCCCTGCGTCTGCGCACCGGAATGGACCCCCGGAATGCCGATCCCTATGACCAACCAGGACATCATGCGAGACCTTGCCTGGTTTCGCTATAACCTGCGGCGGTTTCTGCGCTTCAGCGAGAACGCGGCGCGGGAGTGCGGTGTGACGCCGCAGCAGCACCAATTGATGCTGGGTGTGGCGGCTTACACCGATCAGAGCAGGGCAACCATCTCGGAACTCGCAGAGTTTCTGCAGGAACGGAACAACTCCGTTGTGGGTCTGGTGGAGCGCGCGGTAGAGAGCGGTCTGGTGAAGCGGCAGCCGGGCGATACCGATCGCCGGCAGGTGGTGGTTTCACTCACTCCGAAGGGCGAGGCGATTCTGGAAAAACTGACGCAAATGCATCACGAGGAAGTACGGCGGATTCGGGTGGGATTCCTTGGTGGACGACACCGGGCACGCCAGACAACGGCAGGCAGGCAAACCGCATGACGCCAGGTGTGACAGAGCGCCGGCGAAGAGGCTGGCTGGTGGGACATCCGTTGCTGCGCCGGTACCTTCCCCTGGTGCATGAAGACCTGGTGCACGTATACGCGCGCGATTTGCGCAAGTGGCTGATCATCGCGCCCATCATTGGAGTCACGACCGGGCTCGCGATCACCGCGATCGCCGTCGTCATTCTGCGCAAAATGTGGCCGGTGGTGCTGCACTACTACCTCGGGCACCACTGGGCCATTGTGCCGGGACTCACCGCGGGCATGGTGCTGACCGGGCTGATCATGCAATTTTTTACGCCCGATCCGGACGAGCACTCGACTGAAGAGATCATCGTTTCTTACCACGAGCATCAGGGTGACATTGACCTGCGTCCGTTCTTTCCCAAATTGCTGGCAGCCATAACCACCGTCGGCTTTGGCGGCAGCGCAGCGCTGGAAGGCCCCAGCATCTACGGTGGTGGCGCAATCGGTTCGTGGCTGTGGGCCAAGCTCCGCCGGATGGGGCTGGATGCACGCGATCGGCGGATCATGCTGATCTCGGGCGCAGCCGCCGGCATGTCGGCGGTCTTCCATGCGCCGCTCACCGGTATCGTATTCGCGCTGGAGATGCCGTACCGCGACGATCTGGCTCACGAGGCTCTGGTGCCGTCGCTGATCGCGTCGGTTGTGTCCTACGTGACGCTGACTTCCTTCCTCGGCGCGGAGCCTCTTTTCAATTTCATCCATTCGACCTGGTATACGCGCCAGGATCTTTACTGGAGCGCGCTGGAAGGCGTGGTCATCGGCCTCATCGCCATGGCTTTCGTGGTGACCTTCCGGCGCGCGCGTAAGTTTTTTGTTGGATGGGGAGTGCCGCACTGGGTGAAGCTGGGTCTGGGCGGGCTGCTGACCGGCTTGTGCGGGCAGGCGTTTCTCTACTTCTACAACGGACCGCTGGTGCCTCTGGGACCGAATTATGAAGCGGCGGAGATGATCCTGGCGGGACATCACACGTCCTCGCAGTTGCTGGCATTCAGCGGAACCAAGCTGCTGGCGACCATCTTTACACTGGGCGCGGGTGGCGTCAGTGCGATGTTCGTGCCGCTATTCCTCACCGGAGGCGCGCTGGGCACGGCGTTTGCGCAGATGATCGTCCATACTCCCGATGCCGGATTGTATGCCGCGGTGGGCATGGCCGCGTTTATCTCAGCGGGATACAAAACGCCGCTGGCGGCAGCGGTTTTCGTGGCCGAGGCGACAGGCGCGCACGCGTTTATCATTCCCGCGCTGATTGGCGCGGCGGTGGCCTACGCGGTTTCGGGTGATGCGTCGGCCTCAGGCGATCAGCGATTGCACGAGGGCGTGAAACTGCAGGAACTGACGGAGACGCCGGTGAGTGAGGTCATGCAGACGCAGCTGGTCGCGGCGCAGGGATCGATGACGGTCGGCGATTTTGTGCACACCCTGTCGCCGCATGCGCACCACGATGCGTTTCCGGTATTCGATGGGCACCGATTGCTGGGTGCAGTGACCTTGTGGGCGGTGCTCCATGTCTCACCCGATAAGTGGAAGACCACTGAGATCCAGGATCTGATCGATGCACGGATCGCGCGCGTGTCACCCAGCTGCGACGTGACGGAAGCGCTGCGCCTGCTGCTCGGCGAGCACACGCACCCCATGCTGCTGGTCGTTTCCAGTGACGGCCAGATGCAGGGGATTGTCACGAAGACGGACATCCTGCACGCGCTGAAGACGCGGCGAACGTCTGCGGCAATCGAGACGGAGAAGCCCGTGGCTGTGTGAAGCCATGGACCACACACCAGATGCAGGGCAAGTACGGAGGTTCACGATGGCTGAGTTTCCGATTCCCGAGGCTGCCACACAGCCGGAAGCACTTTCGCACAAAAAGGGACAGTTCGGTGTGGCGCTGGAGCCGGAGGTAATCCGGATCTGCGGGTATGCGTTGCTGGTGGGGCTGGTGGGCGGCCTGGTGGCGCAGGCGCTGCTGGAGCTGATCTATCTCTTCACCAACATCTTCTTCTACGGCCGCTTCTCCTTCGCGATCACCAGCCCTGTACATAACCATCTCGGCCTTTGGGAGATTCTGATTCCCCCCATCGGCGGCCTGCTCGTCGGCATCATGGTCTACCTATGGGAGCCCACGCTGAAGGGGCACGGAATTCCCGAGGCCATGGAGTCGGTGCTCTTTGGGCACAGCCGGATGCGGCTGCGGGTGGCGATTCTGAAACCCCTCGCGACGGCCTTCGCCATTGGGACCGGCGGGCCATTCGGCGCGGAAGGTCCCATCATCCAGACGGGCGCGGCCATCGGCTCACTGTTCGGACAGGCCATCGGACTCACCCCCTATTATCGGCGCGTGCTGCTCGCCGCCGGGGCGGCAGCCGGGATGGCAGCCACCTTCACCGCTCCGCTTGCCGGCATTCTGGTAGCGGTCGAACTGCTGCTGTTCGAGTTGCGCGCGCGATCGTTCATTCCGGTGGCCCTGGCTTCGGCGGTAGCCACTGGCGTGCGAGTCCATTTTGCAGGCTGGGCCCCGCTCTTTCCAACCCCGGCCTTCCGGATGACGGGAATGAGCGAGCTGTGGTTGTTCGCGATCCTGGGCGTGCTGATGGGGATCGTCGGCGTCGTGATGATCCGGGTCCTGGGCTGGCTGGAAGATTTCTTCGACGGGCTGCCTTTGAAGCGAGCCGCGATCTGGTCGCCGGTGATCGGGGCGCTGATTCTCGGAATCCTGGGATATTTCTATCCGGAGGTGCTGGGGACCAGCTACGGCACGATTCGGGACATGTTGAACGATCGGCTGACCCCGGCGCATTTGGTGGGAATCTCAGGGGCAAAATTCTGGGCCCTGGTGATCTCGCTGGGTTCAGGGACAACGGGCGGCGTATTTGCGCCGTCGCTGGTGGTTGGGGGCGGGCTCGGCGCGGCATTCGCGATGGGCATGCATCACATCCTGCCCACCGTGGTAAGCGATCCGGCCTTCTACGCATTGGTCGCGATGGCGGCGGTCTTCGGTGGAATCGCGCGCGCCCCGTTCACCAGCATCGTTTTCCTCTTCGAGCTGAGCCACAACCCGAATGCGCTGCTGCCGCTGGTGGTGTGCGTCATGGTGTCGGACGGATTTGTGCGGCTGTGCAGTCGCGATTCCATCATGACCATCAAGCTGGTCAAGCGCGGCCTGATCGTACTGCAGGATTATTCCGTGCCGGTGCTGATGCGCGCACGCATCGATCAGGTTATGCGGAAGGAGTTCAATATCTTCCAGGGAGAGGAAGAACTCCGTAAAGTGCTGGAGACCTTCGTGCCGGGAGACGCAACCCTGATCCCTGTCGTGGATGCTGCGGGAGCTTTGATCGGCATTGTGGAGCCGCACGATCTTCTCAGGACCGAGCCGCCGGACCATCACTTCAAAATGCGCGAGCTGGCGCGGCGAGATTATGTTCTCGCCCACACCGGAGAGTCAGTGGACCAGGTGCATCGCGACATGATGCTGAAGAACACCGAGAATGTGGTCGTGGTGCAGCCGACCGGGCCGCGTAAGCCGGTTGGAATCGCCCGCGCGAACGAGATTCTTCAGCTGCGGCGCTGGCTCCTCGAAGAAGAAACGCGCGATTCCCAGTTCACAGCGAAGAAGATCGCAGCCAAAAAGAAATAGTGTTCGATCTCAATCCGAGGCGGCCAATTCACGTCGATTGCAGCGAGGTGATGGTTCGCTACTCACCCGGGGGCTCGGGCCGGTGAACGCAGTGCACGCTGATGCCCCAGGCATGCCCGCAGCGAAAGACATTGTCCTGGTAGTCGATCTCGATCTGCGTGTCATTGACCCAGCGAAGGCTGCTGGCATCAACGGATTGCCACGGACCGCGGAAGATAAGAGCCTGTTCGAAGCCGTGGCTGCGAAAAAGCTCAACGTGGCTCCACTCTCCCAGCCAGCCCTCGTCGGCGGATCGGACTCTGATTGCCATTTTGTGGTCGGGCGAGTAGACGGGTGCCGTGTAGGTCTGGCAGCCGATGGCGACCAGATTCAGCGCGACAAAGAGGATAGCCAGGACTGCCACCGGCCAGGAGAGGGAATGCAGAAGGCCATGCCGGGCCTCTGAAAGCTGGACGCGTCGGCGAGCCAGCCAGAAGACGAGGAGCGTTGTCGCGACCACGGCGAGGCACAGGCAGAGGCGTCCGATCAGCCCCCACTCGATGAAGAGCATGTTCTCATCATCGGGCTTTTGCGCCAGAAACGAAATAGCCGCGTAATCCTGTCAGCCAAAATCCCGTCACGAAGCTAGTTCGTCTCCTGGAAATTTCTGACCTAATCGCGCCTGTCATTCTGCCGATCTCGCGCCGATGCCGCATCCGCCTGGACGGCGAGTCCCCCAAACGGGGTTCAGTCTGGGGGTGGTCCAGGGAAGAACCTGCCCTGAAAGTTCAGACCAGGGAAATCGATCCCCTTACACGAAGTGGTCCCGCGCAAGCGGGATGGCGGTAAAAGCCACGGGCTTCAGCCCGTGGAAATGAAGGCATAAAATACTGGGCCTTTAGGCCCGGGAACGCCTATGTTCACAGTCTTTGGGTGACGCAAACCGCCATGTACGACCGCGTTGGCTTCCTCCACCTGCGGGATACGAACTTTCGGGACACTACACTAATGCGCCGGCCGGATGAATGGTTCTGAAGTCGTTCCCGCGTGAGCGGGATTGCGGTAGAAGCCCCGGCCTTCAGGCCGGGGAAACGAAAGCATAAATTGCGAAGGCCTTTAGGCCCGGAAAGGTTCTGGATCATCCGGTCATAGCCCGGGCGGTTAGCGCTGCATCAGAAGCTCATCGATGGCCTCATAGCCGGTGGGAAGCCGTATCCCTTCGGTAGTCGCTCCGGCAGCAAGCAACGCCGCCACGGAATCGGGCTTGCGGCGGCGCATCCAGTAGGAATCGATACAGCCCTTGACCGCCAGCTGGAGCGGCGTGCGTCCGCGGGCGTCAGCCGCGTTCACGTTCGCGCCGCGGACGAGGAGTTCGCCAACGACATCGTGATGAGCCCTCCATGCGGCGACGTGCAGAGCAGTGGAGTTGCGAGTGTGGTCGAAGTAAGGATCGCCCTCCGGCCACAGCGCATCCACAGGGACCCCGAGATCAAGCAGAATGCGGACTCCATCAACGTTGGCCGCACCGGCGAAGCGCGCAAGCAAAGTCCCGCCGATTCGTAACAGTTGATTGAGCAAAAGCGGGAAGTCATGGAGGAGTTGGTCGACGCTGGCCCTGTCGGCCCGGGCGCACGCGGCGACCAGCGTGTCCAGAGGCTGATCGTACCCGGGTGAAAAGCCGCGCGCCTCCAGTGCGCGCAGGATGTCGCCCCGCCCGTGATACGCGGCCATCTGGAAGGCATTGCGGCTACCGTGAGAGTTGCGCAGGTTTGGGTCGGCGCCGTGGTCGAGAAACATCTCGATCATCACGAGGCCATTGCCGCGGCGGATGGCGTGCTGAAAGGGAGTGTACTGCCAGTGCGTGAGGTAGTTGGGATTGGCACCGCCGTCCAGGGCGAGAAGGAGGCCTTTCTCATCATGCCAGTCAGCTTTGCGGACGGCGAGCCATGCGAGCGAACGCTCGTTGCAACGGCCGGACTCGATCAGAATTTCTACTACGGCGTTATCGTAGCTTTCCGGAGCGTGGTAGCAGGTCTCCTCATCGTTGGGGTCGGCGCCAAATTCGAGCAGCAACCGGGCCAGGCCGGGATGTTTGGCGAGACCGGCGGCGGCATAGAGAGCCGATTCGAGGAACTCGCGCGGTGGATCATCATCGGTGGTTTCCATCCACCCGGTGTTGGCGCTGGCTCCAGCTTCGAGGAGAGCGCGTGCGCAGGCGACGAAAGCGTCGGAGCGCGACGGGTCGAGTCGCAGGTAGCGTGAAAAGCAGAGGTAGGTAAGCGGGTCCCAGTTGTGTGGGCCGCCGGGAGCGGTGGCAAGCGCGGGGTCGCGTGCGAGAAAAGCGGGAAGAGCTGACTCGTCGGCAAGCACGGCCGCGGTGTAGATGCTGGCCGTAGCGACCTGCGGGTAGCGGGAGAGGATCAGGTTGGCCTGGTCGAGGGTGCCCGAAGCATGCCAGCCGTGTCGCGGGACGGAGGCAAACTCGATGAACAGAGAAACCGGATCGCGGAGTCCCGCTGGCGTGGAAAGGTCCTCGAGAGCGCGAAGCGTTTCAAGAGTTTCGAAGTGTGCTGCGAATTTCGGCCAGGAGGGAAAGCCGTGTTCGCGCGCCACGACCAGCTGTGCATCGGCAAGAGCGACGTCGGATATTTGATCGTCGCTGAGTTTGCGGAAACGCGGATGGCGGCGGATGCGATCGAGCGCATCGAGGTTGCGGGCGTTGGCGGAGCGGAGCAGATCCTTGGCTTGTTTCCTGTATTGTTCGAGCGAAGGGCGGGCGGGGATATCGGGCATACGAAGCTCCTTTCAGATGAACCGCTAAAGCGGGTGCCTCAGGAGTCCGCACAGATGAGGCTGAAAGAAGATTCGCTGAATTGTGAAACAGCTAAGGTGGGCACGGCCCTTTCCGCGGACTGGATGCGCCCTTCGCGCTGCACACGACGGTAAGGGAGGGCATCGGGAGAAGTCAAGTCAGTCGGGCACATGGAATCCCGTGCTGGCCGGAGAGATTCAGTCCGGCCGGCACGGGCGGAAACGCAGCAACGCGAACTTCAGGTCACCGCGATCAAAGTCAATCCTGCCTGCCTCTCCTGTATCGGCAGGCCGCGGCAAAACCTTAAACCAGCTCGCGCACCCGTTCGTGCATCTGGGTCAGGATGATCTTCGAGCGGTTCGGCTCGCCACGCGCCAGCGCTTCAGCGAATTTCGCTGCCTGCCCGGCCTTGATCTTGGCGGGCATCGGCGGAGTGAACTGATCGACGACCGCTTCGATGAGCAACGGGCCGACCCGGTTGACGGCGGTGTTGAGCTGCTGGGCGCACTCCGTAGGCTCCGAGATCTGCATCGCGTCGAGGCCCGCACCCCGCGCAATGGTGACGAAGTCGGCGGGAAAGAGGTCGCAGGCGTACTCGGGATTGCCCAGGAAAACCATCTGCTCCCACTTGATCTGCCCAAGGGTGTTGTTCTTGATCACGAGAATCTTGATATTGAGGTGATACGCGGCCACCGTGATCAGCTCGCCCATCAGCATGCTGAGGCCGCCATCGCCGATGATGCAGTAGACGGGGCGGTCGGGGTACGCCACCGCGGCCCCGATAGCATAAGGAAGTCCGCAGGCCATGGTAGCCAGGTTGCCCGAGCAGCTGTGCATCTGGCCGCGAAGGGCCGGGACGTAGCGCGCCCACCAGGTAGTGATCGTGCCGGAGTCGGAGGTGACAATGGCGTTCGGTGGAATACGCTTGCCAAGTTCCCATCCCACCACCTGGGGTTTCATGGGTTTTTCCATGAAAGTGCCACGCTCTTCCATCAGGTCCTGCCATTCCTTCTTGCCGCGCTGCGCCTTCTTGAGGAAGCCTCGGTCGTGCTGTTTGAGCAGCGGCATCAGCGCGCGCAGGCAGGCTTTGGTGCTGCCCACGAGCCCAACATCGGCGGGATAGCGCAGGCTGATGCGCTGCGGATTGATGTCGATCTGTACGCACTTGGCCGAGCCCGGCTCAGGGAGAAACTCAATGTAAGGAAATGAGGAGCCAATAATGAAAAGGGTGTCGCAATCTTCAAGTGCATCCTGGGAAGGCTCGGTGCCCAGCAGGCCGATGCCGCCGGTGGTGTAAGGACTGTCGTCCGGGACCGCAGCTTTTCCAAGCAGTGCCTTGATGATCGGCGCTCCGAGCAGGTCCGCGGTCTTCTCCAGTTCATCGGTAGCGCCCAGCGCGCCCTGCCCGGCCAGAATCGCGATGCGCTTGCCGCGATTGAGAATGTCGGCAGCGTGCTCGAGATCGACGCGCGAGGGCAGATGGTCGGAGAAAGCAGGCGTCGCTGACGTGTGGTGCGGAGGGTTGCGCTCGGATCGGCCCCTTTTCATGGGCTGCACCTGCACGTCGACCGGGATGGTGATGTGGGAGACGCCTCGGGTCTCGATGGCGGTGCGGATGGCGAGATCGGCTACCGATTCCATATGCGCACCAGTCATGACCCGCTCGTTGTAATTGGCCACGTCGATGTAAAGCTTGTCGAGCGCGACATCCTGCTGGGTGAAGGTGCCGATCAGATCGCTGTGCTGCAGGCCGGTGATCGCGAGCACCGGAGCATGATCCATTTTGGCGTCGTAGAGTCCGTTGAGCAGATGGATGCCGCCCGGCCCGGACGTGGCGATGCAAACCCCCAGCCGGCCCGTGAACTTCGCGTAAGCGCACGCGGCGAAAGCCGCCGACTCCTCGTGGCGCATGTGGACGAAGCGGATGCGGTCCTTATTTTGACGCAGCGATTCGAAGACGCCATTGATGCCGTCTCCAGGGATGCCGAAGATGGTGTCGACTCCCCAGGCATTCAGGCGCTCAACCAGAACATCGGATGCATTCATCGAGTACCCCTCCACTCGGTAGGAAGCACGCGGCGGGCCGGAAGTTGTCGGTGTGCGTGGCCGACATCGGCGCTGCACGAGGGCCGCAAGACCGCATCTGACGGGGAAAGAGGAGACTATGCCGAGACAACCTTCGCACCCGCATCCAAAGAAAGCCGGACCACAGCCGCCGTATTCCGCCGAAAAGCAGGCGCCCCCGGGAAAAGACAAGCAGATGACGCCCCAGGCCGATCATGGGGAGAACAGCTATGACGGAAACGGTCGGCTCTGCGATAAGGCGGCGATCATCACCGGAGCGGATTCCGGTATCGGCCGCGCCGTGGCGATTGCCTTTGCGCGCGAAGGTGCGGACCTGGTGCTGAGCTTTCTTCCGGAAGAGGAGGACGACGCCCGCGAGACGGTGCGGTGGGTAGAAGGGGCTGGGCGCAAAGCGGTGCTGGTGCCCGGAGATGTTCAGAAAAAGAAGTACTGCCAGAAGCTGGTGGAGACGGCGACAAAGAAGTTTGGCCATCTGGACATCGTGGTCAACAACGCAGGATTCCAGCGCACCTATGACGATATAGCCGATGTTCCGGAAGAGGAATTCGACCGGACGTTTCGAACCAATGTGTATGGGGCATTCTTCCTGTCGCAGGCGGCCGCGGAAGTGCTTCCGAAGGGCGGCTCAATCATCAACACCTGCTCGATTCAGGCATTCGAGCCGAGTGAGAACCTGGTGGCGTATGCGCCCACCAAGGCGGCATTGGTGAGTTTGACCAAGGTGCTGGCGAAGGCGCTTGGCAAAAAACAGATCCGCGTCAACGGCGTGGCGCCAGGGCCGGTGTGGACACCGCTGATTCCTTCCACGATGCCGAAGGAGAAGGTAAAGGAGTTTGGCAAGAATACAGTCTTCGAGCGGGCAGCACAGCCCGCGGAGCTGGCGCCCCTCTATGTCTTCCTGGCATCCCAGGACGCGACTTACGTAACGGCCGAGATCTACGGGGCTACGGGCGGACGAACGCCGTTCTAGTGTGATCTCCCGGAAGTTATCGGCATAATGCCCGCCTGTCATTCTGGATCTCGCGCCGAACGCGCATCCGCCCGGACGGCGAGTCCCCCCAAACGTCTTTCAGTTTGGGGGTACTAAGCGAAGAATTTGCCCCATGAAGAATTCCGAACCCCGGTATTGTCATCCTGAGGGTTCGCGAGGCGAGCCGGAAGGATCTGGGTTGCCCCTGGGTAGCTCTCCGCATTCTTATGGTCCTGGGTGGCGCAAAGCGCCATGTATGACTGCGCTTGTATTCTTCTGTTGATTGCGGACGAACTTACGAACACCACACAAGCAGCGGTCAGCGAACGGCGGTCAGAACACTTGGTGGACAGGGGGGGGAATCGGTTGCCATCCTGGCGCTCAAAACCCGCTGCGGCTTAATCGTGGTTTCGCAAGCCTCTGCTATCCTCGCGGGATGCGTTGGCTGGTTCTTGCAGTGACAGGGGCGGTTGCCATGATGCCTGTTATGGGGCAGCAGGCGGGTAGTTCGATTGAGGTCCCGGAGGGGTCGCGCGTGGTGCTCGCGGCGCGGGGCGAAGGCGCGCAGATTTATAAGTGCGGCCAGGCGCAGGGTGGCTATAAGTGGGTGCTCACCGGTCCGGACGCGCGGCTGCTCAATGATACGGGTCAGCAGATTGGGATACATTTTGCGGGGCCCGCCTGGAAACTTACTGATGGGAGCCAGGTGATCGGCGAACTGGTGGGTAGCAAAGCTTCAGGAGATGCACATGCGGTTGCATGGCTGCTGCTGCGGACAAAGAGCGGCTCGGCAACGGGGAAGCTGAGCGATGTGACCTATATCCGGCGAACGGAGACCCACGGAGGACTGGCTGATCCTTCAAGTTGCAGCACCGCCGGTGACGGAGGGAAAACGGCGCGGATCCCCTATAGCGCCACGTATACCTTCTATGCCGCGAAATAGCCTTCGTGTGCGGTCGGCGTGGCGAAGGGAATTGCCCAACTGAAACATCGGGGCCGATCGAAGGGCACCGTCGAGGAGGTTCTTATCAGGACGGGAGCAGGTTGTGGGCGCAATTGAGCTGACCAAGCAGGCACGCGCGCAGGCGGTTGCCTCCATCCAGCGGTATTGCGAGGAGAGCATGTCGGAGCCGGTGGGTGAGCTCGCCGCCGGTCTCTTGCTGAATTTCTTTCTCGAGGAGATAGGCCCGGCGATTTACAACCGCGCGATTGCCGACGCGCAGGCACGCATGCTGCAGCGCGTGGCAGATATCGAGGGAGAGCTATACGCAGAGGAATTTCAGTACTGGCCGCGGCAGGCTGCAAAGCGGAAGCAGCGCGGCTAAGTGATCCCACGCCTCCGGGACGGCTCAAGTTGTGTCCTGATACAACGGCCGGTTCGCGATGCACCTGACCTGAGGAGCAGAGGAACGCCTGAAAATACTAGTTCGGGTTGTGTGCCGCGCCCGATCGCCGAGACCGTGCGTCTGATGGCCGACACGCGAAATTTCCGGATACCGATGTTTCGGCCCTGAACGAGAAAGCCTTACTGCCCTGGGTGCTGCGCAGCAGCACTACGGAGAAAGCCCCGGCCTTTCAGGCCGGGGAAACCAGCGACTCAAACAGATGCGGGCTTTAGCCCGGGGCAAACTTCCGCTAAGACCGTATTACGTCCGCAATCGGATTGAATCTCGCTGCGCATGAGGTGCTGCGCAGCAGGACGACGGTAAAAGCCCCGGCCTTCAGGCCGGGGAATCAGCGGTACAAAATCTCACCGGCTTTAGCCTCGGCCCGAAATGTCCGCAATGCCGGTCTTACAGCCCCGACGAGAAACGTCGCCTGCCTTTGGTGCTGCGCAGCAGCACGACGGTAAAAGCCCCGGCCTTCAGGCCGGGGAAAGGGTCGCCCAAACAGAAACGGGCTTCACCCCCCAAACCCGGTGGCACTTCCTCGCAAGCGAGGAAATGCCAGGGGCATGAGGGTGGGCTGCCGGGTCCCGGCGAAACAACGTTTCGATGGGGTGGCATGGTGGCATGAGAGCGAATTCCGGATTCCCCACGATTCACACCCGACATCCGCGAAGGAGTCTCCTGGCGTAACTTCCGCGATGCCGGTCTTCCGACCCCTTCGCGGTCACAAAGAGGTCGGTACCCTAAGCAGGCAATATTGTCCAGCTATTCATACTCGTTCATTCTCCAGTCGGCCACATTCGCTTCTTTCATCGACTCCAGGTACTCGATAGCCGGTTGAAGCTCAATCTCCGGTGGAAAATCCAGCGCATACATGCTGTTGTCCATGCCCTCCCATGTACAGCCGAGTTCATCGCATTGCTTCAGAATCTCGTCTTTTCGACTTTGCCCTCATCGAAGATGTAGACGTGAATCGTTCTATGGCCGCTCCGTTTGTGTACCCTCACGAACTCAGGCAATTGATCTTCCGCTTCGGGAACAGCCTCGACTACGTCTAGCCAATTCACAGTGCGAACATGCCAAGGCGAGTTTCGCAATTAAAGATTTGGTCCGACTGGGGCGGCCCACAGCGATTCGCCGCCGACACCCATTTCTGGTTCCTGCAAGTCAAAATGAGCCTTGACTAGGCTGTCCTCTTCTGACACGCGTATACCTCAGATGAATCTTCTAATCGCGAACAGTCTAACGTGGCCACCTTTGACGGAGCCGCCGACCGATTGTTACCGAAATGTCGGCAACTGGGAAGTATCGAGTTGTCTGCAGAAGTTAGAGAAGCAGCCGAGCATCCTTCGCTTCGCGGATCCGGTTAGGGCCGCCGCCGATAGCGAATCTCGAATTCGAAACCGGAGTTCGGTGGGAAGAGTTCCGCGATATGGCGCAGGCGTTCAGCTAACGCAGGAGCCGCCAGCAGAGGATACTCGCGCTCGCGCAGATCGGCGTAATCGAAATCGATGGTGAGCGAGAGCATGTAGATGGCCAGCGCGTCGGCGAAGGCCGAGTCGAAGTAGCTGCTGCGCGCTTTCTCGTCGATCTCGTTGCTCCGGCCGCGGTCGAGGGCGCGGCGGCGGCTCTCCCACGCATCGTGGCTGGTTTCTCCGCGCACGTCGGCGTTGGCCTGCGACCACACCAGGTCGGCGAAGCTCTGCGGCACGCCCACCGCGTCCACGAACTGATGGCCGACGTTGATCAGGAACTCGAAGGCCAGCGCGAAGCGATCCTGCATCAGCCGCGTGGAGATGAAGATGCACTCCGATCCGCCGAAGCGCACATTGCGGTGGCAGATGGCGCGGTCTCCCAGGTCGACCGTGTAGTCAGGAGCCACCACGGTCTCATCGCTTTCGCCGATGGCCAGTGGCACGAAGTACCACGCGCGCTGGCGCAGGGCCGCGGCAATCACCGCTGGAACCGCCTGGACGATGTGCTCCAGTTCTTCGGGGGTGAGGTGTATCTCGCCGAAGCTGGCGTAGCAGAGCCCGTTTTCTGCCTGCCGGACAGCGGCCTCCTGGGCGACGCGGGCGGCGGGAAACAACGGGATCTGGGCAGTCTCGGCCATGAATCTGTATTCTAGCTGACGAGGGTGTTACCTATGAGTGCCACGACCGCACCGGCCCGGCTGCTGGGAGTTCCGCTGGGGGACTTCGGCTTCCTTTCCTCGATTTTGCTGGCCTTTGCTACCGGATTCCTGGCCTTCTTCTCGAGCTGTTTCGTGGCAATTTTTGCGATTCTGTTCTGGAATACCCTGGGTCATCATCAGGTGAACTACGCGGACAGCTACCTCTTTGTAGCCTTTCCGCTGGGCGTCCTGGTCACCCTCGGCGGTCTGGTGTTCTTCACTGGCGCGTGGTTCCGGCGCCGGCTGGCCGGAGCCCACTGAGTTGGCGGTCGTCACAATTTCTGCAGGCCACACCAGCCCCTCGGCGGAGCAGGCGCGGGTCTGGTGCGGGCAGCTGGAAGCCGGCGACATTCTTTATTTCCCTGAGACTCCAGTCCCGCTGCCGCCCGGCGACCTCAGCTTCCTCCTCGGCCAGCAGCAAACCGACAGCTCGCTGCACAAGAACATCGCCTACAAGCCGAATCTTGATCGGCTGAGCGGGGTCGATACGAAGACCGCCAGCTCGGCGGCGGTAGAACGCCTGCAGGCGATCATGCGCAGGTATTCGCAGTCGGTAGTGGCCTTTCTGACCGGTTTTCTCTCGCCCTATCAGGGAAAGTGGCAGCTGGATTACGCCAGCTTCCGGCCGCAGGAAGAGCAGGGGCGGGACTTGCCGCTGCGGCGCCGCAACGACCTGCTGCACACCGACGCCTTTCCCACCCGGCCCACCTATGGAGCGCGCATTCTGCGGTTCTTCAACAACATCCATCCCGAGCGGACCCGCGACTGGATCGTCAGCGACCCGTTTGCCGCTTTGGTGCGGCAGTTTGCACCGCATCAGATTGCCCCCGATCCGGGATCGGCGCTCTCGCGCATGGGCAAAGGCGCGGCGCGCGCCCTCGGACTGGGAGCGGCGATTCCGTCGCTGAAGCGCTCGCCTTACGACGATTTCATGATGCGCTTCCACAATTTCCTGAAAGAGAACCCTCAGTGGCAGGCGCAGTGCCCCAAATATCCATACCAGTTCCCGGCGGGAGCGAGCTGGATGGTCTACACGGACACAGTGCCGCATGCGGTGCTGGCAGGGCAATACGCGCTTGAGCAGACGTTTCTGGTGAGCCAGGAAGCAATGGTTCGTCCGGAGGTATCGCCGCTCCGCGTCCTCGAGGAAATCGCCCACGCACCGCTGGTTTAAAGTTCTTCGGGGGATCATCTTTCGCTCGCCTGGATTCCAGCCAGAACGTGTCAAGCTTTACTCCTCGGTTACTTCGGTTTAACTACTCATTCCACGGCATTTACTGGAACGGACATTTGGCAGTTCCTGTACCTGGTCCTGATATACTGAAGTTAGAGAGGAAACAGGAGAGCCTCGCCATCAGGCGAGGCTTTTCTCCTGGAATCTGCGGTATTTGCGGGCGCGAACCGTTCTGTGTCGCGGAAGGGGCCGCTCTTTTGTAACCCTTCCCTCATCAATGAGTTAGCAGCATTGAGTGTTAACCGAATAGTTAACGACCCCTAACTCCTGAAAAATGAATGCCAATTCCATCCATGGGAGGAGGGGGGTGCCCATGGGTATCCCGGTACGCTCCCGAGGACGTTCGTTCCACACCGTTCCGTCGTATCCTCCTGGTATGGTGCGCATGACGGTGCTGGCCAGCGGTTCGAAGGGCAACAGCACGGTTGTCTCAAGCGCCCGTACCCGGATTTTGATCGACACCGGTCTCTCCTGCCGCGAGCTGATGAAGCGGATGAAGGCCGCCGGTGAGGATCCCTGCGCGCTTGATGCCATCTTGATTACCCATGAGCATCAGGACCATGTCCAGGGCCTCGCGGTGACGGCGCGCAAACTGGGCATCCCCGTTTACCTGACCGAGCCGACCCACCGCGCCTGGGTTCGCTGGATGACCCCGCAGAAGCGCATCACCTATGCCGAATGGCTGGAGAAGAGACGGGCAGAGGCGGCGCGGGCTGCTCAGCAGCAAACAGCACAGGATTCCGGCTCGTCGGTTTGCAGTTCGCTCGATCCTGACCCCGAGGAGCAGGCGGCTGTCGAGGAGGTGCTCAGCGAACCGCAGCGCGATCCGACCGCCTTGCCCGCAGTTGAGTATTTCCAGTCCGGCAACGGCTTCCGGGTCGGGGACATCGCCGTGACACCATTTACGATCCCCCACGATGCTGTTGATCCTGTTGGGTTTGTGCTCGAAACCGAAGGGGTTCGTATCGCAATAGCGACCGATCTGGGCTATATACCATCTAATGTGCAGGTGCACCTCAGGGGGTGCGATGTGCTGATGCTCGAATCGAATCATGACCTGGAGATGCTGCGTGACGGACCGTATCCGTGGTCCGTCAAACAAAGGGTCATGTCTCGGGTAGGCCATCTTTCCAACGACGCCGCGTCGGACTTTCTGGAGCGGAGTTATGACGGCCAGGCGGCCTGGGTGGTCCTGGCTCATCTTTCCGAAAGCAATAATCTGCCCGAGTTGGCACGAATTTCAGCGGAGCGGGCCTTGCGGGACCGTATTAACTTACTCGCTAACCGCCTGTTGCTCGCCGAGCAAAATCGTCCCACGGAAGCTATTGTTCTGAAATGAAATATGCCTATAATGAACCAAGCCGCCCATTTTAATCGTATCCTCACCTGCGGGAGTTACGGCCGGGGCTTTGTACCGAGGTGAGGGGGAGTATGGGGGAACCTGCACGATGAGCCAATGTACTGATACCGTCGTCGGGGACATATTATCCAGCTGGCGCTACGACATTTCGGGGATTTCTCCCGAGATGAGCGTTGATTACGAAGAGCACCTCGCCACCTGCGTGTATTGCCGTTCCCGGCAGAGACTTCATCGGGCCATCGACGTTACCCTGATCAGCGTCAGCACCCTCTCCATTGTGGTCTTTCTCCTCGCACTCGCTGTCATCCACCGTGTGGAGCCGCTGCGCACCGCCGCGGTCTACGTTCATCTTGAGCACACGCAGATGGTCCTCACGCTCCAGGCCGCCGCTGTCGTCGGTCTGCTGGCGTCGCTCGCTGCATGGATTCTGGTGGCTATTGCCACCCCGGCGCCCGTGTATCTCACCGGGGTGGCGATCGAACAGGCGCGTGTCCTCCAGGACCGCATCCCTGAAGAGCTGCGCAGCCGCCTGAGGGCCTGATCTCGGCCTGGGGGCATCGGCTCCAAAAACGTAATCGGCTATCTGGGCAACTCAGACGTATTTAGCGGCACCTTAACCGGCAACGGTGGGTGATCGATGTCACATCGTTCCAATGCGCTCCTTTGCGACGATCTTCCACGTTGGCAACAACGGGCAGGTAAGGAGCTGAGTATGGTCATCTACATTGACTCGGTACGGTATGGAGCTGGATTCGATGAGACGGGCCAATGGCACGAAGCAACGCCAGCCTTCGTTCCCGCCGAAAGGCGGCCCGATGATCCCCTGAACCCGGCGCGCGGTGCCTTTTATGCGCTGGTGGTCAGCGGCGCCCTCTGGATCGGCCTTCTTGCCGCCGGACGCGCCATTCTGAGCTACTTCGGTTACTGAGCGACTCAGCGACTTCGTGAGTCGAAACGGCACGCGAGAGCAATCGCCAATGAACGCCTAATGTCCTGAGTCACCAGTCTTGGACATAACTCCCGCTCTCATTCTTATATCTTCCATGCTCGCACGCTTGTCATTCTTGTATCGATGACGTAACGTGATCCCGCGTCTGCGGGACTGTGGTAGCAGCCACGGGCTTCAGCCCGTGGAAATGAACGCGTTAAAATGCGCGGCCTTTTAGGCCCGGAAAGTTTCCGGATCATCCATTCACCGCCCTGGCTTCCGAAACTTCAGCCATTCATCCGGATCCAATCAACCCCACTCAATTTCCGGCCGAAGCCAGGGCCGCCGGGTGGCAGCTTGTATTCAGGCCCGCCTTGTTGTCACCGCCGCGCAGAAGCTTGCCTAGCAGCTCATACTGATCGCTGGCGATATAGTCCACACCGGCCTGCTGCGCTGCGCGCCAGCGCTCCTCCGCTGCCGGCAGCGATCCGAAGTTATAACCCCGGAACCACCCATTGCAGCTCTCCTCTTTCGTCGTAGCGCCGTCCAGCGTATAAAAGCGAATCCACAGCCCATGCTGGTGCGCGTGCCGCACCAGGGAGCGAAGCCGCGCATCGTCCGCCGCCGTCCACGCGCCGGCATGCGGCTGGCCGCCCGCTTCCACCACCTTCCAGGGATTGTTCCACCAGCGGCGGTAATTCGAAGCCGCCTCCGGTTCAAGAACATCGGGCGCGGCCATCGGATTTTCGGTGTGCGTATGCACCGCGCCAAAGACCAGCAGTTTGCCGCCCACCGGAACTTCGTCATAGAAAACGGCCTGCTGCGCATCCGATTCCCCCGTCAAAACCAAAATGGGGCGGATGGTCAGCGGCTGCACCTTCGCCGCGTCTGCGCCCTTCCGCGCGGTGCTCAGCCAGTCCTGATACTTGCTCAGCAGAGCCCAGATGGCGTGCAGGTGCGCCGGCTCTTCGGTCTTGAGGTCGAGGTTGAGAGTAATCAGGGGCCAGTCGCCATGATTGCCCTGCTGGAGCGCGCGCTCGACGATAGGGCGAACGCGATCGAAGAAGTAGTGCTCCATGGTGGGCTCTTCGCCGCTGACCGGATCGCCGTGCGCCACCACCGACCATGACTTACCGGTCTTCGGATCGGTGTACCAGTAGAGATCCTGCTCGATCGCCAGCGGCGTGCCGGCGGACAGCGCGCGGTCAATGCGGTCGTACCACCACTCGTAGTACGGATAGCAATTGTGCGCATCCATCACGCTGCGGCTTCCGGGGCGGGATTCACTCCGCGGCTGCGATTGCGATCCCGCGGCAAGCGCGGCACAGGTCATCAGGGTCAGGCAGAGAGCGCGGCGCATAGCGTCCTTTCAGTCAGCGTGTGCTGGCCAGTTGATATAGATCGGGTTTCCCAGCAATACGAGATGGTCTTCCATATCGTGGACCTCAGCCCGCAGCCAATGGTGCGCGCCATCGGACCGCCACGTAGTATGAACGGTCTGGTCCGCGCCGGCGACGGGTTGTGACACCAAATCCGCTGACTCCTGCCCGTCGACAAAGAAGTGGACCGTTCCGCCTGCGCAGCCAGCGATGTGCGCGCTGATCGCAACCGATGTACCGGAAGACACGGTGAGTTCGCCGCCCATCGGCGCAGTGTGCCCACCAACGTCGCCGTTCATATCGAGCATGCGATCGCGCGAGCCGGTGGTGTCGATAAAGACCCGCCCGGAGCGGATGCCGTCGAGAATCCCAGCTACGGACAGGTTCTGCGCATAGACCACGGTCGTGGGATAGCCGACAGAGCCGGGATGCTCAGGCGGCCAGTTGGCATGATGATTGTCGCTACCGCCGACCGCGGTCAGCCGATAGCCGCGGCGCAGCTGATCTTCCCAGAAGCGCGTGGCGGGATGCCCTCCGCCGTTCACCACTTCAATCGAAGTGACGAGGCTCATATCGGCCGGCGGTGAAGGATCCCACCCGCAGCCCATGCAGATTTCTCCGGTGGGCGCCTCGGGATGATTGATGGAGACGATGGCGCCGAGCGCGCGGGCGCTGCGAAACATCGCGTTCACGTCGGGGACCTGCTTCGTTCCCACACGGTAGTCGACAGAGCGGGTCGTGCCCCATTCGTTGGCGTGGCCGTGGAAGGTGGTCAGCTCTCGGCCGGGAATCAGCAGAAGCTTATCGAAGTACGGCTGCAGCTCGCGCTCGTCGTCGTACTGCGAGGTGGTGTTGTGGTCGCTGATGGCGATGAAGTCCAGGCCGCGCCTCGCGGCATCATCGACAGTAAAAAACAGCGGACATGGAACCGGCTTGCCGCTCTGGCTCGGACAGCTGCCGTCGCTGTGCGCGTCGTGCATATGCAGATCGCCGCGGTACCAGCCGGGCTGATCGCGCAGCGGCTGCTCGGTGAAAGACGAATCGTCGAGCGCGGAGTTGAACCAGACTTCAGCGCGGTAGCGGGAGGTAACATCGGCGCGAATATTGGGCACCGAGATCAGCAGCTTCCAGCGGCCAGGCGGGATCGCACCAGGAAGATAAGACGGCGTGGCGTCGGTCTCGCCGATGGTGAAGTGGTTCTTATTGCCGCCGCTATTGCCGCGGAAGCGGAAGGGATCGGCGATGCCCAAATCGAGCACGGTGTGCTGATCCTTGCCGAGATTCTCAAAGGTGACGGTGATGCGATGCGTACCGGCAGGGACGGCGAAGGGCACATCGAAATAAGTCTGCTTTTGCGACGGATGAACTTCGCCCCGCAGGATGAGATTGGGTTTGGGCAGCGTCTGCGCAGCAGCGACACAGCCGAAAAGCAATACGCAGAACGAGAACAGGCGCAGTCGTGAATCCATCAGAAAAATGGTAGCTGCTCCTGAGACCGGGCGAGCCCGATCTCAGAAGCAGGTGGAATTTAAAACGAAACCCGCAGCGCGAACTGCATGACACGCGGATCGCCGGAGAGAGTAGTGATGCTGGCGACGCCGCCGCTGGTGATGTTGCCCTGGGGCTGCCCGAACTCCGGGGTGTTGGTCACGTTGAAGACCTCCCAGCGTGCCTGCACATTCCAGCCTTCGGTGATGGGGAAGTTGCGCAGCAGCGCCGCATCCATTACATCGACACCAGGTCCGCGCAGGGTGTTGCGGCCCACGTTGCCGATCGCGCCGACTGCCGTGGTGGCAAAGGCATCGGTGTAGCCGGACGGCGCGTGGCGCCCGCAGGCCGAGTCCTTGCTGGCATAGAACCAGCAGTCCGGATCACCGACCACATGCGGCGTGCCCACGAGGTTAGGCGTGGCCGTGGTATAGCCGTAGGGATCGAGCACCGAGTTGTGGTTGCCGTCATTCTCATTTACCTGGAAGGGATGACCGCTGTAGTAGGTGTAGACGCCGGAGGTTTCCCAGTTGCCGAGGACCCAGCCGAGCGGCCCATGCTGCAGCATCTTCTGGCCGCGGCCGAAGGGCAGATCGTAGACGTAGCTGACCGCGACGCGATTCGGGATATCGAAGTCGCTCGGCCCGTACCAGGTAGCGTAGTTGCGGCCATCGGGCGCATCGCCGGAGTTCGATTCCAGTTCCTCCGGCGTGTTGTCGAGGCTGCGCGAGTGGGTAAAGGCGGCGCGCACTTCGAGCCCCGTCGCCATGTGCCGCGTAAGGCTGGCCTGCAGGCCGTTATAGTTGCCGTAGCCGATCGGCGAGGTCCACTCGATCTGCCCGAAGTTGGTGTAAGGCACTACGCCGGTGCTGACGCCGCCCGAGATGATCGGCTGGTTGTAGTCGCGAATCACGTCGAGGTGCGTGGACTTGGTGCCCACGTAATCGACTTCAGCGGCCCAGTTCTGTCCAAACTGCCGCTGGATGCCCGCGCTCCACTGCTGCACATACGGCTCAGGATCGGAGGTCGGAGCCGAGCGGATGTGATACGCGGTGAGGTTGGTGAAGTCCACGGTGCTGGGGTCGAGGAAGTTGGTGGGGAATCCTACCGACGGGGTGAGGACCGGCGTTGTGTTGCTGACCAGCTGTTTGTTGATGAGGAAGGGCGGGTTGAGCGCCAGCTCGTCTTCGCTGCCGATGCGTTCAAAGAGCGTGTAGTAGATGCCGTAGCCGCCGCGGAAGACGGTCTTCGCATCGGGCGAATAAGCAAAGCCAAAACGCGGTCCGAAGTTTTTGGTGCTGGGCTGGATGATGGTGCGGTCCTGCAGGGAGCCGCTCTTGGCGAACATCAGACTGCCCGATGCAGGGTTGAAGTCCGCCATGCGGTTGCGTCCTTCGGTGGGAGGCGTGGCGAAGTCATAGCGCAGGCCGAGGTTCAGCGTCAGCTTCGGCGTGGCCTTCCAGTCGTCTTCCACGAAGCCCGAGGCCATCCAGAGCCGCTGGTCGACGAAGAATACGTTGGTGAGCGAAGTGGTCTGCGTGTAGCCCAGCAGGCCATCCGCGTAGGAGAGGCCGGTGCCGGAGACGCACTTGCCGGGAGCGCTGTGCTGGCAGCTGAAGACGCCCGTGTAGTCCAGATCGCCGCGGGTGCTGGGCTCATCCTGGAAGAGGTTGCGCATGGGCAGATAAATGCTGGCGCCAAATTTCAGCGTCTGCCGTCCGTGCACCAGCGAGAACGTGTCATTGTATTGATATTGCATCGGAACCTGCTGTTTGGGCAGGAAGTCCGGCGATCCTTCGAAGGCGTAGTTGGAGAATTGGGTGAGCGGCACGCCACCGCCCAGAGCCGGATTATCAGGAATGCCGGGCACGAACTGGCCGGCAAACTGATTGAGCGTGTAGGGCTGCTGCTGAGCATAGGAGAAGTCGCGCACCCAGCCGAGGCGGAACTCGTTGACCATGCCCTGATTCAGGATGTGGGTCCAGCCCAGCACGGCGCTGTAGCCTTTCAGCGTCTGATTGCCCCATGCCGAAGTCGAGGTGCCGTCGGCGAGGCCGCCGAGATAGCCGGGGATATCGCGCTGACGGCTGGAGTAGTTGTAGCGGACGAAGACGCTGTCGGAGGAAGACGGAGTCCAGTCGACGCGGGCGTCGTAGTTATTTTCAAAATCGGTGAGCGGCGCATTGCGGATGAAGTTGTTGATGTCCGGAGGGCTGCCCGCCGTCGTGGTATTCGGCTGCGGGAAGAGCGCCATCAGCTTCTGCATCGCCGGATCGAGCCGGCCTGCAGGGACGGTGTTGTTCGCGAAGGGCTGGCAGTTGGAGCCCGAGAAGGCCGGCGCGCAGGTGGTGGGGTCGTAGATGGTCGGATAAGTGATGCCGACGGCCGCGCCGGTTGCCGCGCTGAAGTCGCCGATGCGCTCGTTGGGCAGAGGCACCGTTGCCGTGCGCAGGACGCCCTGCTTGATGCGCGTGCCTTCGTAGTCGAAGAAGAAGAAGAGTTTGTTCTTGACGATCGGGCCGCCGATGTTGCCGCCGAATTGATTCTGGTTGTACTTCGGCTTGGTTAGGCCGTGGCGGTCGGAGAAAAAGTCGTTGGAGTCGAAGTAATTGTTGCGCACATATTCATACGCGAGTCCGTGGAACTGATTCGTTCCGCTCTTGGTGTTCACCGAAACCACGCCGCCCGGGCTGCGTCCGTATTCGGCCGAGTAGGGATTCGTGATTACGTTGAACTCGGCGATGGTGTCGAGCGAGGGGTGAGCGGATTCTGTGCTCAGCTCCTGCACATTTTCCGAAAAGGTGTTGTTGTCGATGCCGTCGAGGATGAAATCGTTCTGCAGCGAGTGAACGCCGTTGACGTTGAAGTCGCCCACGCGGCCCGCCGAGGTCGCGCCGCTCTGCTGGGTGAAGCGGCTGATCTGGACACCCGGCACGAAGCGCAGCAGGTCGTCCCAGTTGCGCAGCGCCAGTGGCGTCTGCTCGATCGTGGTGGAACCGATCTCGTCGCTGATGGAAGCATCGTCGGGCGAGAGCATGGCCGCCGCTGCCTGGACTGTTACGGTCTGTTGGGCGGAGCCGACCTGGAGCCGGAAATCCTCGCGTGCGCGCTGGCCGACCACCAGGGTGATTTTCTCGGAGAGCGTCTGGAACCCGTTGCCGGTAACGGTCAGGGTGTATTCGCCGATGGGGAGATCCTGAAGGGAATAGGCGCCGGCGGCATCGGTCCTGATGGTCCGGGTGTAGCCGGTAGCGGCTTGAGTAGCGGTGACCGTTACACTCGGCAGTGCAGCGCCGGTGGGATCCGCGGCCAGACCGGAAAGGCTGGCGGTATTGACTTGGGCCTCCAGAAACGACCCCGCCGCAAGCAGCAGGGCAAGACAGGTAACTCGAAGCGATGAGTAACGCATCGTGGAACTTCCTCTCGTACTCTTATCGAATTGGCTGTGGGGTGCAACGGACAACGACACAGCGGCGAAAGCCCCAGGCGGGACAGGTCGCACTCTCTTACTGTCCGACAGAATTGTAATCAATTGGTCAATATGGCGTTAACAAATCAGAAGACAGGGATCAGGGGGAAGGGATTAGGGATGAGCAGGCAGGAATGAGGGATAAGCGCGAAAGGAACCAGGGCGCCGGGTTCCCATTACTTCGTCTGAGTGGCCCTCGAATGGCTCAGCCTGTTGTTGGCAGATGTGGGATCCCACTCATTTCCCGCAGCATAACAATCGGCGAGGGTCTTCCTTCGCCTGATTGAATCGAACCGCTCGATACAACCGCTCTAATTCGCAGCAGCGAGCTTGCGAAATTCGAAGAACATGCCCGCACGCCAGCGCAGAATCATCCCGAAGGCGAGGATGAAAAACAGGGCGCCGGTCTGCTCCAGAGTGAGCAGGGTATTGAAATAGCCGCGTGCGAAATACCGAACCAGCGCGAGCACCACGATGACGATGAGGAAGGCGCTGGAGCGCCGCATCATGATCGCATCGCCATCACGTTCGAGCCGAGAGGTGAGCAACAGCGGATAAGCCAGCACAATGGCTCCGATCAGAAACGCCACCAGCGCCCACAGCAGAGGCACACGAAACGCCGGCACGACGAACATCGAGAAACCGGTGGCCATGCCCAGAGGGGGGAAGACAATTTTCTTCAGCGTGACGGCGCGCCGGCCTTCCTGAACCCGCCACGCCAGCACGGCCACCATACCGGCCAGGGAGGTGACGGCGGAAGTCGCAGGAGAAAGGTGCATGCCAAAGCCTCTTCAGGGTGACGAAAAACGGTTCGTAAACGTTACGGATGGAAGGTAGAGGTCCGAGGACTCTCCCTGTTCAGGATATCGCGAACCGCGGTGTTCCGCCTTGTGCGAATGGTCACTGCGAGGCATCCCCTGCTCCGCAGAGACTGGAAGCGGAGGCTGGTGTTCGCGGTGTTCCGGCTCGATTATCTCTCCTGCGTGCTGACCATTCTTTCCACGGTGCTGGTCGGGCGCAAATCGTGGACTGGCCTGGTGGTTGCGGCCGTAAACAGCGTCATCTTCTGCGTCATCGGCATACGTACCGCCCAATACGGGCTAATTCCATCCAATCTTTTCTGTATTGCGGTTTATGCCACGAGCATCCGGTCGTGGCTGCACGGCGAGGCGCATACGTAGCCGAGAAGTGAACAAAGCCGGGACGTGGGCAGGTTCAGCCGATTTCAGACGCGCCGCTTGTTGCGAAGCCTCGATCGCCGTGCACGGCCGCCGTGGCCGCTGTGCCGGCTGTAGGTTGCGCTGCGAAGAGCGGCGCGGCGTCCATGTCTGTGACGGCGCGATACCGCGGGATGGAGGGTGGCGGCAATGCGCTGCTCGGCCACCGAGGGGTCGTCTCCGTACTGCGGATCGAGCATAGCGATCACCGAGATGGCGCGGGTGCGGTAGAGGCGCGCCCACTGGCTCTGGACGAGAGAGTGCTGGACATCGTTCCAGTAGCGTTCGCCAGCGGCTGCGGGCGTATCGGCCGGTGTCGTGCCTGATCCGGTGTTGACCAGCGAGAGAAACTGGCCGAATTCCTGCAGATTGACGCCCATCTGATAGACAAGCTGGCTCATCGCCATCTGCTGCGAAGCGCTGAGCTGGTCGAAAGATCGGCAGTATGCTCTGGCGTTGTCGACGGCCTGGATGGCGGCGATGCGCAGCAGCAGGTTCGCCTCCTGGTCGGTGATCTCGGGATCGAGCGAGAAGAATCTTCTCCGGGCTCGCTTCGTCTTCCAGGCCGCAAGATGCTGGTGGTATTCGGCGAGGATTTCCGTAAGCCGCGCAGGCTTGAGGCCCGCTGCCTCCCAAAGCTGCGCCGACGAGGGCTCCACGAAGAGGTGCGGGTTCTGCGGGTCCGTCTGCGGGTGTTCCCGCTCCGGCAGATCGAGGCTGAAGCCAGCGCCAATCAGCGGCCGTGTGGTCTTCGGGTCGGGATACGCAGCCAGCATCCACCCTTCATGGCGATGATCGCGCAGGATGTCCATCAGCTCGGGCAGGCTGAACTTGACGTCGGAGTCTTTGAAGGCCAGCAGTTGCTGAACGCCAGGCGAGATCGTCGACGATCCGGGAGGAGCAAAGTCGGGAGCAGCAGGAATCCGCTCAGCGCGGGGGCTGGACACGGCGGAGGGCTGCGGGATGAGTTCGGCTGGGGTGTTTTGCGCCGCAGCCGCACAGAGGGAGCCTAAACCCAACGCGATCGCGCTTAGAGTACGAACCGCGAGGTCTGCAGCCTTCGAAAATCCGCCCTTCCGGCGATTCACCTACACACAATGACGAAAAAGCGGGGCGAGCGCAATTACCAAAAAGCGGGATGAATACGGAAGGTAATGCGGCTGCTGGGGCAGGAACGGCCAGGGAAAAGCGTCCAGCGGCTTCCCGGGAGGGGAAAATGCGTGAAGTCCCACATCTGCCCAAAGCCGGTAGATGATGGGAACCCCTCCACTCCGGGCGAGACTGCGTGGAGGAGCGAAGTACACTCAGCCTATGCCTCATCCTCTGCCGTTTCGATACCGGGTTGTGGATGTCTTCACTCGGAATGCGCTCGAAGGGAACCCGCTGGCTGTCTTTCCCGATGCGTCAGACATCGATCCGGCATGGATGCCGCGCATTGCCAAAGAACTCAATCTGTCGGAGACGGTTTTTGTTTTGCCGTCTTCGCGGGAAGGCTGCGTTCGGCGGCTGAGGATTTTCACACCAGCCAGCGAGCTGCCTTTTGCCGGACATCCTACGGTGGGATCGGCCTTCGTGCTGCGGCACGAGGGAATGATCCCGGCCGGACAGAATCGGTTTTTACTGGACGAGAAGATCGGGCCGATCGCGGTTAGGATTGAGGCCGGAGAGCGGCCGCTGATCTGGCTGCGTACTCCCCGGATCGAACACGGCCGGCGTTACGATCCTTCTGCCTGCGCGGAGGCGCTGGGGGTGGAGCGCAGCGACCTGCTGGATGTGGAGCCGCAGGTTGTCAGTGCGGGCAATCCCATGCTGTTCATCCCGCTGCGAAGCAAAGAAGCCGTGGATCGCGCGTTTCTCGACATGCGGGGACTGCGCAGAATCAAGGGGACGGATCACGATCCGGGAGCGGTTTTCGTCTTTGCTCCCACGCCCGAGGGCGCTTACTCGCGCATGTTCGGACCGGAGCATGGGGTGGTGGAGGATCCCGCGACGGGGAGCGCGACCGGGCCGCTGGCGTCCTACATGCTGCGGCACGGGATGGTAGCGCCGGCCCTGGGCAACCGCTTCGTCAGCGAACAGGGCACGAAGATGGGTCGCCGCAGCATCCTGCACATTCAGCTCGCGCGTGAAGGCGGCGAGGAGGTCATCGAAGTCGGGGGCTATGTCACGCCTCTGATCGAAGCGACGATGAACCTGTCCGGCCTCGCATGAAACCTTCGCATAGTTCGTCCGAGTCGAGTCAACCTATGATCAGCGCGTATGCGCTTCCGCCCGGCATTCTTATCGGAGATCGAGCATGGTGATTGCTACCTGGAATGTGAATTCGATTCGCGCGCGTCAGGAGCACGTGCGCAACTGGCTGGCTGCGCGGCAGCCGGATGTGCTGCTGATGCAGGAACTGAAGGCCACGGAGTTTCCCTCGCTGGCCTTCAAAAACCTGGGTTACGAGAGCGCGGCGGTTACACAGAAGAGCTACAACGGGGTTGCGATTCTGTCGCGCTTGCCGTTCGAGGTGGTGTGCACCACGCTGAGCGGCGACGAGACCGACAGCCATGCCCGCTTTCTCGAAGTGATGATTGAGGGAATCCGCATTGCCGACATCTATCTGCCCAACGGCAATCCGGTGGGCAGCGAAAAATTCGAATACAAGCTGGGGTGGATGGACCGGCTCATCCGGCAGATGAGGATCTGGATGGACAGTGGCGTTCCTACCGCTGTGGGCGGCGACTTCAACGTCATCCCTGAAGACATCGACTGCGACAAGCCCGAGCACTGGATGCACGATGCGCTTTTCCAGCCGGAGACGCGGGCGCGGTACCGGACTCTGCTGGGCATGGGGTATGTCGATGCGTTTCGGAATTTGCACCCGGGCGAGTGCGGTCGTTTCACCTTCTGGGATTATTTTCTGCGCTCCTTTGAGCGCAACCGCGGCATACGGATCGATCATTTTCTGCTTTCGCCGACGCTGGCCGCGCGGCTCGAGTCCTGCGAGATCGACAAAGGGCCGCGCGCTCTGGAGAAGCCCTCCGATCATGCTCCGGTGCTGGTGCGTTTGCGGTGATGGGGAGTGCGGGCTATTCGTACGATCCAAAAGCAGGTTCTCCGCTCTTCCTTCGCGTCGCTCCGCCTGCTCAGGAGGGGCTTGGTCGGGATGACAATGTGAAGGAATCGGTCGAACCTGATCTAAAGTGAGAAGGTGCAGGTGAGAGCGGGAGGAATGCGGTGAGCCTTGACGCGCTGGCGGCTGCGATTCGCAACCGGCGGGTGATCCTCTTTGTCGGTGGGGGCATCACGCAGAACCTCGGGCTGCCTGACCTGTCGGTGCTGGTGCGCTACATCCGCGAGCGCATGGGGCTGGACAGCGGCAACTATCATCTGCGCGACTATCCGATTCTGGCTGAGGCCTACGTCCTGGGCGAAGGCAAGATCGGCACCCTGCGCAGCTGGATGGACGTAACGTGGCATCCGAAGACCGTGGACGTGACCCGGTCGGAGGTGCACAACCTGATCCTCGACCTCGATTTTCCGGTCATCTACACGACCAATTACGACCACTGGCTGGAAGCTGCGTACACGGCGCGGGGCAAGCCGTTTCACAAAGTGACCAGCGTGGGCGACCTGACGCGCTCCGATGGGCAGACGACCGAAATCATCAAATTTCACGGCGATTTCGACGATGACGATTCGATCGTGCTGACCGAGACCAGCTATTTTCAGCGCATGAGCTTTGAAACGCCGCTGGATCTGCGGCTGCGTTCGGATAGCCTGGCGCGGCCGCTGCTTTTTCTGGGCTACAGCCTGCATGACGTCAACACCCGGTACCTGCTCTATAAGCTGCAGCAGCTGTGGGACAATTCGGCTTGGTCGGAGCAGCGGCCCACCAGCTATATCCTCATGACAGAGGGCAGCCTGGCGCGGGAAACGGTGCTTCGGCACCGCGGCATCGAACCGCTGGTGGTGGAGGCGGCGGATCCAGGCACGGCCACCGTGAAGTTCCTGCGCAATCTGCGGGACCGCGTGCGCAGGCCGGCTTCGAGCAGGGAAGCGGGGCAAAGCCGAAGCCAGGGCAGTACGAAAAAGCAAACGAGATCAACAGCCGTGAAGAGAAAGCTCGGAAAACACGCATGACGACCAGCGGGTGCTCACTCGCGAACGATTTCTACGAGTACACGATGGCAGCAGCCTACTTTGATAAAGGGCTGCACGTGAACGCCAGCTTCGAGCTGTTCGTCCGCGGCCTCCCGCGCGACCGCGCCTATCTGATCGCCGCAGGCATTGACGAAGCTCTCGATTACCTTGAGAACCTGCGCTTCAGCGGCGAAGAGATCGATTTCCTGCGCCGGCAGCCGGCCATGCAGAACGTCAGCGGCGGCTTCTTCGAGCACCTGCGCGAGCTCCGCTTTACCGGCGATGCAGACAGCATGGACGAGGGGCGTCCGTTTTTCGCCAATGAGCCGGTCTTTCGTATTGCGGGGCCGATCATCCAGGCGCAGATTATCGAAACGGCGCTCCTCAGCATCGTCGGCTTTGCGACGGCTATCGCCAGCAAAGCGGCGCGGGTGGTCGATGCGGCGCAAGGACGCGCTGTTTCTGAATTTGGCGCGCGCCATGCGCACGGGATTGAAGCAGGCGTACGCGCGGCGCGCGCAGCTTACCTGGCGGGTTGTACGTCGACTTCGAATGTCGAGGCCGGACGGCGCTTCGGTATTCCACTTTCCGGCACTATGGCTCATTCCTTCGTGATGGCTTACGAAGACGAGTTGCAGGCTTTCCGGGATTTCTGCGATGTTTTTCCGCACAGCGCCACGCTGTTACTGGACACCTACGACACGATGCGGGGGCTCGAAGCGATGCTCCGGGCGGGGCTGCATCCGGCTGCCGTGCGCCTGGACAGCGGGAATCTGCTGGAACTGAGCCAGCGGGTGCGTAGGCGGCTGGATGAATCGGGCCTGGCGGATGTGAAGGTTGTGGCCACCAGCGACCTGAACGAGTACCGCATTGCGGAACTGCTCGCCGGGGGTGCGCCCATCGACGCCTTCGGTGTGGGAACGGAAATTTCAACGTCGAAGGATCATCCCGCGCTGAGCGCGGTGTACAAACTGGTGCACATCGGGGGCGAGGCCGCGGGCGATCGTGTGAAGCTGAGCGAAGAGAAACATACCTTTCCGGGATGCAAGCAGGTGTGGCGCTTCCGCGAGGGCGATGGACGCATCGAGCGCGACCTGGTGGCGGCAATCGACGAGAGCTACGATGCGGAGGCGTTGTTGCAGCGGCGGTTCATTCGCGGCCGAAGTGTTCACCAGCCGCTGCCGCTCGACAAGCTGCGCGAACGCTGTCTTGCCTGGCGAAATGAAATGCCGGAAGGGATGCGGCGAGCTGACAGCCACACGCCCTACATCATTGAGATCAGCGAGCGCCTGCACGCGGAACTGGATGAAGCGCGCCAGCGGATTCAGGCCAGGGTCGAAGTCGACAGCTAGGTGCGCTGCATCCTTCGTGAACACCGTCAGGCCGCGACGGCGAGAGTGCTCACTGCCTGCAGGAATGAGTCGATTCCTTCCGAAGCCGGGAGAATCCAGTGGAAGAGGGAATCTTCGAAGCTGCTGTGGAGGGCACCCTTGAGGCGCAGCAGCCGGCTGTCCGGGCTGTAGAGGCGGATGCTGCAGGCCAGATAAACCAGCTTTGCGATCTCAACGGAATTGCAGAAGATCCAGAGATGCGGCGTTCTTCCTCGGGCTAGGGCTTCTGCCTCTTCGGGGGTCATAGAGCGAACGCGGAGGTCAGACCGCGCGGCGATGATGCGTTCACGCTGGCGCAATAATTCCTGGTCGCGGCCGACGGAGAAGATACTCAGGGGAAAATGACGCACGCTATTCAATCTCTTGAGGATAAGACGTTTTGCAATTCGGATAGGTTCAGGAAAGAGGCAGAATCCGGTGGAAAACCCTGGGAATGCATAGCCATTTAATCTATTAACGAAAAAGTAAAGAAGGCAGCCATCGACAGGATATGCCCATAATGCGTCCGCGTGGGGCGAAGCTAAGTGGAAGTCCGACCTGTGAAAGATGGGCAGGAGGGAGAACTTAGGGTTGGTTGTCGGGATAAAGACTACGACGGGCTGTTGAGGAGGCAAAGGCCAGTGGAATCCCACATCTGCCAAAACCGGGCAGATGCAGGGCACCCGCACCCAAACCCGAAGGTGAGGACGGGGCTACTTGTCTGGTTCTTCGTAGCAGATGCGTCCGGAGTTGCAGCGGGCCAGATGGACGTAGTGATCGTCGGGGCCGGCGGGACCCATGGTGCGCAGGCACCAGTAAGTGGAGGAGGTATGGATGCCGGGAACCCAGGACTCCGCATTCTGCGGAGTGGTTCCATAGGGATTCTTGGTGCGGAGACATTGGCAGGGCGCTTTGGCGGTTGCTGTGCTCATTTGATTTCTCCTGTCCGGCGTTATCCAACCGCGCTCGGATCGCGATCTCGCTTGCCGGCGGCCAGCAGCACCGTGCGGTAGACGGCGACCGGGAAGAGGTCGAGTTTATAAGCATTCATGGAGAGAGGCTGGGCGCCTTCGACCGACGCTTTGCCGGCGGCGCGCGCGGTTTCTTCCGTGATGGTCTGGCCGGTGAGCGCGGCTTCGGCCTGCGCGGAGCGGCGCACCACCGGAGACGCAGCACCCATGGTGACGACAGCGCGGCGGCAGGTATCGCCATCCATCTCCAGCACCACGCCGGCGTCGGCGATGGCCCAGTCGAAGCTCTCCTTCTCACCATACTTCTGGTAGGCGGAGCGCGTGCCGGGCGCGGGTTTGGGGATGGTGATGGCGGTGAGCAGCTCATCCGGCTCAATCACATTGAACTTCGTCGGGTTGGCTTCCGGAACGACATACAATTCGCGGATGCCGACGGTGCGGCTGCCCCGCTTCGCCGACTTCAGCTCCACGCTGGCATTGAGACCGAGCAGCGCCACGGCCGCTGAAGAGGGAGCAACGGAGGGGCAGGTTTCGTATTCCATGATGGCGTGGTACTGATTGAGGCCGCCGAAGGCGAAGCAGAACTCCTTCCCTTTGCGGATGCACTGGAAATCAGACGAGCGATAGTACCAGCACTGGACCCGCTGCAGCAGATTGCCGCCGACGGTCGCCATGTTGCGGATGTGGGGCGTGGCGGCGCTTCCGCAGGCATCGGACAGGATCTGGTAATGCGTCCGGATGACGGGGCTGTCGCTGATTTCGGCGAGGGTGGTGAGCGGGCCGATGGTGAGGCCCTGATCGGTTTCGCGAATGCCGCGCAGCTCGCCGATGCTGCGGATGTTGACCAGCTTCTGCGGCTGCTCAAGGCCATCCTTCATGCGGTCGAGCAGATCGACGCCGCCGGCCTTGACCACGGCGCCATTGTTCAGCTGCGACAGTGCGGCATTGACTGAGGTGCACTCTGCCAGGACAAAGCTGTTCATGCTATCTCCCTCCCCTGCGAAGGCGCATGCAGCGCCGCCAGCACCACGGCCGGAGTCATGGGAGTCTGGCGAATGCGAACTCCCGTTGCGTTGTAAACGGCATTGGCGACCGCGGCTCCAATGGAGACGACACCCGCTGCTTCGCCGATGCCGGAAGCGTCGGTGGAACTCTGTCCGATGTAGGTTTCGACCAGGCGCACGTCAATATCCGGGATCTCGAGTGCGCCGGCAATTTTGTACTGTTCCAGATTGGAGTTGACCATGAGCCCGTAGTTAGGATCGAGCAGGCGGTGCTCAAAGAGGGTGTAGGAGATTCCCTGAATGATGCCACCGTTGATCTGGCTGATGACGCCCACCGGATTCATGGGACGGCCGCAGTCGTGGACGGAGAGGACGCGGCGCACGCGGATGCGTCCGACCTCGGTGTCCACTTCGACCTCGGCGACATCGACGCCGCCGTAGGTCAGGTATTTTTTCGGATCGTAGTCGGGGATGCGCTTGGCCTGTACCGCAATTTGATTGGCGCTCATTTTGGCGGCGGCGCGGAGGAAGCTGACCGGCTGGAGCTTCCCCGACTTGCTGCGTACTTCGCCGTCGACCAGCACCAGATCGGCGGGCGAGGCACCGAGTGCCGGGGCTACGTCGGCGAGGAATTTCTGCGAAGCCTGCCAGGCTGCGTCGCGCACCGCCGGGGTGAGCGAAAGGGTGGTGACGCTGCCGCCGGAGTTGGGACCTTCGGGATAATTGGTATCGCCGACTTTGACGGCGATCTGCGCGGGGGGAACACCGAACTGCTCGGCGAGGATCTGCGCCATCACGGTCTTGATGCCGGAGCCGATGTCCTGCACTCCGGAGAGCACTTCGATGGAGCCATCGCGATGGATGCGGACCTCGGCCGAAGAGCCCATGCTGACGAAGCGATACCAGACAGACTGCGCGAGGCCGACACCACGCTTCACCGGACCGGCGTCGGCAGCTGCGCGGGGATTGCGGGATTTCCAGATATCGCTGTCGCGGACGATCTGGCGCTCGACGCGGCGGACGGGATGCTCGTCGGTTTTGTCACGCAGGTCGATGGGATCCATGTTGAGCCTGACGGCCAGGTCATCCATGGTCTGTTCGAGCGCAAAGGCGCCCTGGGGATGGCCGGGGGCGCGCATGGCGGCAGCAGGGCCGGCATTGATGAAGACGTCGTTCTCTTCAGTGTGGAGGGAGGCATATTTGTAGAGGTTATGCGCGGGGCCGGAACATCCGGCGCCGGTGCCGCAGCCGGCGGTTCCGTAGGCGATGAGATGGATGGCGGTGATGGTTCCGTCTTTCTTCGCGCCGATGCGGAGGGTCTGATCGGAGCTGGGGCGGTTGCCGACGGAGAGATGCTCCTCTTCGCGATCGAGCATAAGGCGCACCGGCGCGCCGGTCTTCTTTGAGAGCGCAGCGGCCACCACGCCCGGATTGCCGGCTCCGAACTTGGCGCCGAATCCGCCGCCCATGAACTCGGTGATGACGCGTATCCGGGAGAGCGGGATTTTGAAGAAGCCGGCCAGCTCCTCGCGCACGCTGGCGGTGCCCTGGGTGGAAGCCCACACGGTGAGCATGTCCGGCTTCCAGTCGGCAACGACGCCGTGGGTTTCGAGGGCGGAATGGGTTTGCACCTGAGTGACGTAGCGACCCTCGACGATGATGTCGGCGTCCTTCAGGCCCTGGTCGATGTCGCCCACCTTCTTGATGGAAGGACCGTGAATATTGCCGGTCTGCGGGACATCGGCGGGGCCGCCTCCGCCGCCAGCGCTTCCTGCTTCATCGGCAGCGCCGGGAAAGACCTGGGGAGAATCCGTCTCGCGCGCCTTGTTCTGATCGACGACGAAGGGCATGGTGTCGTACTGCACCTTGACGAGATTGGCGGCTTCCTCGGCTGCATACGGCGTGACCGCCGCGACGGCGGCGACGGGCTGGCCGGCGAAGCGAACGACGGGATAGCGAACCTGCTCCAGCGAAGGGTTGCGCAGCACCGCAGGGCCCAGCACCTGCTGGATGACATGCACGCCTTTTACGCCGGGATACTTCTCCGCGGCGGAGGTGTCGATGGAGAGAACCTTGCCGTGCGGGATGGAGGCATTCACTAACTTCGCGTAGAGCATGCCGGGGAGCTGCACATCAGCGGTGTAACGGGCGCGGCCGGTGGTCTTCGCGGCGCCGTCGTAGCGCTCGGTGGACTTGCCGACGTATTTGAGGTCTTTGTTGATGGGCCAGACCGGCGGCTCGGTGGCCGGGATCTCGCGGGTTTGGTTCTGCAGAGTGTGGTCGGGCACGCCCACCGGCATCTCGACGGAGATTTTGGGGGGAGCGGCGGATTGGGCGGTATCGAGCGCTGCGAATTCGTTCAGATCGGATTTCATCGGGCTCCTCCTCGGATCGGGCGTGGGATCAGGCGTTACGCCGGCTGCCGGCGACATCGAGGGTGGCGGCAAAGACTTTGGGATAGGTGCCGCAGCGGCAGAGATTGCCGGAAACGGCTCTGCGCACATCCTGTTCGGAGGGATTCGGATTGCGGTCGAGCAGGGCGGCGCAGCTCATGACCATGCCGGGGGTACAGAAGCCGCACTGCATGGCGTCGTGTTTGACGAAGGCGGCCTGGATGGGGTGAAGGGTTCCTTCGCCGGCGATGCCTTCAATGGTGGTGATCTTGTGGCCGATGGCATCGATGGCCAGGGTCATGCAGCTGTTCACGGGCATCTTGTCGAGCCACACGGTGCAGCCGGAACAGACGCCGCGGTCGCAGACGATCTTGGTTCCGGTCATGCCGAGGTGGATGCGCAGGGCTTCGGCGAGCGTGGTGCGCGGCTCGATGTCCACCGTATGGTCGGCGCCATTGACGTGGAGGCGAATGGGAACTGCGCCGGGCCCCAGTTCTTTTACGCCTTCTGCGGAGGATTTGGTTTCGCTGCTGAAGGACTGAACGCCATCGAGCAGGGCGGTGCCCGCGGCGGTGAGGCCGGCACCTTTCAGAAAGCCACGGCGGGAGATGCCGTTCCGCGCGGCCTCCTGCTGCGGCTGTTTTGTTTCAACGGGATCCTGCGGGCTGTGTTCTGCCATGAGACGCTTCTCCTTGGCTGATTGCCGATTGCGCAACTATAGCGCCGAGGCGGTTACGCAGTAAACCTGCGGCGCTACCTGTGAGGGCTGTCGCCGCGCAGAAATGACGGGAGTCTTTCTTCGCGTACATTGTCGTAGCAGTGCAGGGAAGTGAAGCGGACGATGGAGGCGGGGATGCCGACAGCGGTGAAGCCGGGATGTCCGGTGGAGGGCCAGGGGCCGCCATGATTCATGGCCGGGCTGACAGCTACGCCGGTCGGCATACGGTCGTTGAGCAGACGGCCCGCTTTGCGGCGCAATATGGGCGCGATGCGGTTGTAGAGCGCATCGTCGGCGCCCGATTCGGCGGAGTAGACGCCGGCGGTGAGGGAGCCCTCGAGCAGAGAGAGAGCCTGGAGCAATTCGTCTTCGTTGGCGGCGACTACGGCCATGACTTCGTTGCCGAAGGCTTCACGCTGGAACTCGTGGGGCTGGGCAATGAACTGGGCAGCGGAAGCGCGCAGCAGCGTGCCGGCATAGCGGTAGCCCTCGCCGGGAGCGTCGGCGCCACCGGTGACCAGTTCGGCCTGGGCTTTGCGCAGCGATTCGATAGAGGCATGGAGGCGTTCGCGGCCGGTTTCGGAGAGCATGGGGGCGGGGGTGCGGCTTTCGAAGAGCGCGGCGAGCTCGCGCAGGAATTTTTCGGACGCATCGGTCCCGATCGTGAAGACGAGATTGGGGCGGGTGCAGAACTGGCCTGCCCCGGCGGTGCAGCTGTCGGCCAGCTGGGTGGCCCACCGGCTGCCGCTCTGCTCCATCCCTTCGGGCAGGAAGATGACGGGGTTGAGGCTCGACATTTCGAGATAGATGGGATTGCCGGCTTCATCGGCAGCGCGCTTGAGGGCGAGGCCGCCGGCTCTGCTGCCGGTAAATCCAGTGGCTCCGAGGCGCGGATCGGCAACCAGCTTCAGGCCTGTGTCGTTGCTGAGGTGGTAAAGCATCTGCACGGTGGCGGCGGGGAGTCCGCTGGCGAGGACGGCCTTGTGTGCCTGCTGCGCGAGCAGGAAGGTGGTGTAAGGATGCAGCGGGTGGGCCTTGGCGATGACCGGATTGCCGGCCGCGATGGCGGCTGCGAAATCTCCACCGGCGATGCCGTTAAAGGCGAAGGGGAAGTTGTTGGGGCCGATGACGAAGACGGGACCGATGGGCGCGCGGCAGGAGCGGATGTTGCGCTGCGCGTCGATGATGGGCTGGCGCCACGAGCCTTCGCGGGCCGCGCGCGCCGCCTGACGGAGCTGATCGCTGGTGCGGGGAAGCTCGACGTCTTTGAGACGCGGAGCGATGGGCAGGGCGGTCTCTTCATGCGCTGCCTCGGCCAGCTGCTGGGCTGAGGCGTCCAGCCCAGCCGCGTAATTTTCGAGGAAGGCGGCGATTTTTTCCGGAGGAATCTTTTCGAGTTCGCGGGCGGCTTTTACGGCAGCCGAGAGGGCCCGATCGCAGTCGCTCCAGCGGCTGACGGGGAAGGCACGATCGATTTTTTTGCGGGTGTTGGGATTTTCTGCGAAGAACTCGGACTCGGCATCGGCGGCGCGCCAGGCGCCGTCCATCAGCACATCCATCATGGTTCCATCATCTCACCGGGACCAGCCGTCCAGGCGAACGCGCCTTCGGCGCAGGGACTTCTTATTTCACAGACAGGAGCGATTCGTTCTGAGGTGAAATTTCGCGGAATCCCACGTCTGCCAACGGCGGGAGACATGGGGCACCCCGTCGCATTTCCGGGCCTGAAGGCCCTTCAATTTGTGGGCCTGTTTCCACGGGCTGAAGCCCGTGGATTCTACCGTCTGTCCCGCTGGCGCGGGACCGCTCCGCGATGTGCCTGGGAAGGGAGAGTGAGTGGAATCCCATGTCTGCCAACGGCGGGCAGACATGGGGCACCCCGGGGACTGGCCGTCCAGGCAGGGACTTGCCGTCCGGGCAGATGCGCCTGCGGCGCAGGGACTGGCGCGGGGACCTCTTATTGCACAGACGAGCGATTCTTATTTAACATCTCTAACGACGTCGGCGGTGTCAAGGCGGAGATCTTCACCGACGACGTGCTGGCGCATAGTTTGACTTTTTGCGTGGGGAGCGGGGTCAAGGGCGCCGCGGAGCGGCGTTCATCGTGACCCTTGAGGCCGCTCCCCACGCCGGCAGGATTGAGCCGGGAACGAAGCGCAGCTTCTTTTGCTGAGCTTCGTTCCCTGGCGGCGTGTTGTTGAAGTCCGGCCAGGGACTGCATGGAGTTCTCGTTTTACTGCGTCGTTCTTATCCATCCATCGGGGGCATGTTGCGCGTCCCCATCCATCTGTCTTCGGTCCGGAACAGCGACCAGGATGACTGAGGCGAACTCCCGCCTGCGCGGGAGGCAGAGTGCTCATTCAGAAAAGCGGTCACTTACAGCGACCATGTCAAGCCTCGGGCTTCTCTGCGACGCGGTCGCGTCGGCGGGCGGCCGAGTTCTCCGCACGGCGGCGCAACAACCAGTAGAGGCGGGTGAGCAGCTTGCGCGCCATGGCGATCTTGGCCACCGGCTTGCCTCTGCGTTCCACCAATCTCCAGTACGCTCGTTTCATTTCCGGGTCATAACGAACGGCCACCGTGGCCGCCTCGACCAGCGCCCAGCGCAGGAACGGGCTGCCCTGTTTGCTGATGTGGCCGAGGCGCTGCCGTTCACCGCTGGAGTACTCGGCCGGGATCAGGCCCGCGTAGCTGGCCACCTTCTTCGCCGAGGGGAAGCGGCTGACCGGACCCAGGGTGAGCACGGTGGCCAGCGCGGTGATGGGACCGACGCCGGCCTGGTGATGCATCAGGTAGCGGGCGTCGAGGTTGCGTTCGGCCTCGCGCTCCACCACCCTGTCCAGCTCGGCGATCTCCCGGTCCCACTGTTCGCGCAGGGTGAGCAGTTCGTCGCGGCGCTTCGTGGTCCAGTGCGGCAGTTGCAGCGAGCGCAGTTGTTCTCGCCCCTGCTGGCTCCACAGCCCCTTCTTCTTCTGGATGCCTCGGTTCAGCGCGATGGCCTGCAGCTGATTGCCGATGGCGCCGCGCATGCGCACCAGCTTGTGGCGGTGCATGAGCAGCTGACGCAGATCGCGCGT